>QFCE01002392.1_pt1:0-172500 | contig 248970 bp, 192 predicted proteins | sample 5346091 | NCBI WGS metagenome assembly QFCE01 (sample SAMN09062252, study PRJNA434731) | Human gut metagenome, whole genome shotgun sequencing project. | isolation source: stool timepoint A chromium assembly | host: Homo sapiens | collected 2015
TTTCTGTGCTTTCTGTTGTTGTTTCTGTGCTTTCTGTTGTTGTTTCAACAGGTGTTTCTGGTTTGTATGTTCCTACTTTATTAGGATTTAAAATAATTACTGTTGCAGTTCCATCATCTGATGAAATTTCAACTACATTGTATTTGTATGTAAGGAAGTCTGATGCAGGATTCATAAATACTCCTGTACCTTCTGTCTTTGTTACATCTTTTCCATTAACTGTAGCCTTGAAGTTTCCTGCTCCCATTCCACCTACTGCCATATATAATTCAGCAAATCCGGTATTCTGGAACTGACATACATCTAATGTACCTTTAACTAATGCGTACTGACATCCTTTTAATCCCTGATCAAATTCATTGTTATTATTGTTTACAATATCTTTATATTCTAATGAAGCATATTCTGAATCATCTTCGCCAGGAGTTACTGTTGATTCTGTTTCACTTACTTCTTCTGTCTGTGATTCTGTTTCGCTTGCTTCTGTTGTTGTTTCTGAAGCTTCTGTTGATTCTTCTTCAACATATTCTGTAAACTGTGCATCTGTAAATGTAACTTCTGTCTTATATCCTGTTATTCCTGCAAGTACATTTACCTCTGCTTCACCATCTTCATTAGCTGTTACTTTTTCTGCAATAACAAATGAATCTGTTTTTTCATCTGTCACATTATTGTACCAATTTACATCATCACATGTTAAAGCAAAATCTTTTGCCTTACCTTCTTTGTCAGCATCTGCAACATCGCTTCTTGCTTTACCATTTACATTAACTGTAAATTTATAAGTTTTATTAGCTTCTAATCCTGTTGCTTTATATGTGAATTTAATATTACTCTGACCATTTTCCCATTCATTGTTATTATCAAAATTAATGTATGTAAATCCACCTTCTACTGTCTTGTAATATACTTTACTATTATTTGCTATTAATGCTGACCAATTGCTTCCTATTTCCTGTTCAGATCCAACTTCAAACAATTCAAAGCCTTCATTTTCAGGATTGTATTCTTCTCCGTCAATTCTTGCTGTAACTTCATTATTTGTAACCTCTGAAATTTCATTACCATCTGTATCATAAGCTTTTACTGTATAAGTGTAATCCTTATTCTTTCCAGGTAATTTAACCTGTGCCCAATCACCACCGCTTTCTGCGACGTTTTTACCATCTACATCATAAACAACATATTTAGTTGCCTTACTTACTACAGACCATTTAATGAAAGCAAACATTCCATCATTATCATAACGTTCCACAAATGCTTTCATATCTTTATTAGTCAAGCCTTCTGAAACAACTTCGTTTGATGTTCCTCTTCCTATTACTTCATCATCAGCATTGTATGCTACAACGATAATTGTAAATGTTCCACCATTTTTTACATTAATGCTTGAGTCATTATGAGCTGCATCAACTCCATCTAAAGCTGTTCTTATTTCTGTTGGATTATTAACACTCCAAGTCCAACCTGCTGCTGAATTTCTTGCATAATGATCTTCATCCTCCTGATTTATATAGCATCTTGTCTTAGTTGTACCCTCAGGATTAGTCCATGATGCATCGATTGTATAACTGTTATTTAGTGTAGCTGTTATAACTATTTCTGCTACATCTGCTGCTTTAGCAGTTAAATTTCCCACTGTTATTGATGATATAATCAATGCCAATGAGCAAAGCACTGCTAAAAATTTCTTTGTTGCCTTGTTGAATCTCATAATTCAATCTCCTTTCCGTCTTCCATATTAATTAGTTACAACCACGATATATAACTTATCGTTTCAATAAAATTATTTTACCACAGCGTTTTGTGCAACTCAACCAATTATGAGTTATAAAATAATTTTTATTTATACAATTCATACATTATTTATAAGCTTATATTTTATACATTATATATAATTATTTTGTTTATTCTATTTTATTTGTTTCATTTTTTTATAATTAATGCACAATAAAAGCATTTCAATTCATTACTAACCTTAAAATTTTATACATTTATTTCACTATTTATTTACTCTTTTATATAAATCATTCCAACATATATTAACGCAGCTATAATAAGTAAAGTTTGATCAATATTAGAACTAACAATAAAAATATGCGACACATAACCAAAAATAACCCCCGGCGAACATCACCGAGGGTCATATTTCATAAATAATATATTATTACATTCTATTTATTTTTAATTTTAACAGCCTTACTCCATTTTCCGTATACCTTGCTTCCACTTACGTTCTTGTAAGCTCTTGCTTTTACGTAATATGTCTTATCTGCTTTTAATTTCTTAACTGTTACTTTAACGCTCTTAGCATTAACTGTAACTGTTGTCTTCTTAGCAAATTTCTTGCTTGTTGATACCTTAACCTGATATCCTGCTACTCCACTTACTTTCTTAAGTACAATTGAAGCTTTCTTTGCTGATTTCTTCTTTGTAGCTTTCTTAATAGCAACTTTCTTAACTGTTACTTTTGCTGATGCTACTGTTGTAGCAGGAGCTGTTGTTGTTGGTGTTACTAATGTTGTTGTTTCAACTGCCTTTGTTGTAGTATCTGTTGCTTTTTTTGTATCGTCTGCCTTAGTTGTTGTTTCAGCTTTCTTTGTTGTCTCCGGAGCTTTCGCTGTTGTTTCTACGCTTTCTGTTTTTGTTTCTGTACTTTCTGTTGTTGTTTCAGCTGCTTCTGTTGTTGTTTCAGCTGCTTCTGTTGTTGTTTCTACAGGTGTTTCCGGTTTGTATGTTCCTACTTTATTAGGATTCATAACAATAACTATAACTTCTCCATCGTCTGATGAAATATTTACTACATTATATTTATATGTAAGATAATCTTCTGCCGGCTTAACCATAGCAACTGTTCCCTGTGTTTCTACTTCTTTTCCATTAACAGTTGCTTTGAAATTTCCTGCTCCAAGACCCTGTGGTATAAGACATAATGTGCCAAATCCCTTGCCTTCAAACTGACATGTTGTTAAAGCTCCTTTAACTAATGCATACTTACAACCTTTTAATGCCTGATTAAATTCACTATTATCATTGTTTAAAATTTCATTATATTCTAATGATGCATATTCTGAATCATCTTCTTCAGGTGCTGCTTTTGTTGTTGTTTCAGTTGCTTCTGTTGTTGTTTCAGCTGCTTTTGTTGTTGTTTCTGTGCTTTCTGTTGTTGTTTCAGCTGCTTTTGTTGTTGTTTCAGTTGCTTCTGTTGTTGTCTCTGTACTTTCTGTTGTTGTTTCAGTTGCTTCTGTTGTTGTCTCTTTACTTTCTGTTGTTGTTTCTGTCTCTCCTTCTTTTGTAAATGTCATTGTAAATGTCAACTGTGAATCAGCTACAGCATTTCCTAAATTCATAAAGATTACAGGATAATCTGCCTTTGAAACATAATCTAAATTTAATACATGTGTTCCTTCTTCAAATGTAACATTATTATCTGCTCCGTTTAACTGAAGGTTAGCTCCAAATGTAGCTGTAGAAGTATAAGCAACTTTAACCTTATAATTTACTCCATCTCCACTTGCTTCTAAAGGTCCAAATACCTGTTTATCTGCCGGAACTCTTGCCTGAGTATTCCAATCGCCACCACCTGCTTCTAAGAATTTAAAGTCAGCTGTTACAGCATTCTTAGTTGCTGTTCCTTTATATTTCATGCTTCCAACAGTAAATACCTGCCATGGCAATGATGTTGTCCACTTACCCTTTGCTGATGAATAGTATCCTTCTTCATCTGCCTGCTGCTCTGTCGTTGTTTCAATTTCTGTTGCTTCTGTACATGTAATTCCTCCAAAATCAAGTACTGTTCCAGATGGAATTCCACTTAATTCAAGTACCATTACTGTTGATTCTGAAGTTGCTTTAAACTGAACTGTAACTTCATTTTCACCTTCTTTAATTTCAATACCTGTCTTTATTACTTCAGGTGTCTCAATTTTTTCATAAAGAGTTCCTGCCTGAGATGCTTTAACTTTTAATTTTAAATCATATGTAGTATCTTTTGTTAATCCTGTAACAGTGTGCTTAGCCTGTAATTTCCAACAGCCTGAGTTACCATCTGATGAAATAACCTTTAAGCTTAAGTCGTCAACTGTACTTCCTGCATAAGCCATTTCTCCTGTATTTGTTCCCCATTTACCTGCATATAAAGTCCAATCACCTACAGTTACAGTTTGATCATCTCCAATGGCTGTGTAGTCACTTTCTTCATATGCACTTACCTGCAATACCTGATATGCAGATACACTTGAAAATACCATTGCAGTTGCACATGCATACGCTAATACCTTTCTTGAAATCTTACTAAATTTCATAATAATCTCCTTTCAATTTCCCAGGTTATAAAAACCTTTTTATTTCATTACCCATTTTAACACATTGCATTATGCATTACAACCAACATAATTACATTTTTCTCAATTTTGTTAGTATAATTGCACGATTGATATACAGTTTTCTTCTTATTATACTGGTAAAATAGTATTGAAATACTTTTATATTTACATTCCAGTTAATGATTATCGCACAATTTTTTGCATAACCAACTTTGGAGTTCTGTCTACTCTGAAAATTCCCCAGTTTTTTTCTGCTTCATTTGGCCTGTTGCCACCTTTCCATGGCTCATCAAAAGCTTCAAACATATAAGATATTATTTTTTCTTTGTCTGACCAATCCCAGAATTCTTCATAATATCTCTTCTGATTTTCTTCATTTGCCTGACCTTCCTTCATCTGAGAAAAATCAGCACAATCAGTCGCCCAGCCTACTTCTGAAAAGATAACAGGCTTATCAGGATATAAATCACATATCTTCTTATACCATTCTTTGTTGACTGCCAATGCTTCTTCTACTGTATTTCCATACCAAAGAGGGTATGAATGTACGCTTATAATATCAAGATATTTGGCAAGTTCCTGAAGTTTTACCCATTCAAATGCACCTTCATTAAATGTTACAGGCAAATTTGTTTCTGCTTTTAATCTTTTTGCAAAAGATATTAATCTTTCTACCGGAACATTATTAGCTCCCCACTCAGGAGTATTTTCATTTCCTATAGAAACTGCGTTTATTATGTCACTATTTTCATTTGCAATTCTTATAAGATTATCAATTCGTCTGTCATTAAATTCTGCCCTTTTAGCTAATTCTTCATCAGTATAGACTTCTTTAACCCATGAGCATCCCGGATTATTAACTTCTGAAATCAGTTCAGGTCCGAGCATTACCTTGATTCGCATTCCGCAATCTCTAATAACCTGACATGTCATTTCCGCATATACAACCGGCGAATACATTCTTATATATTTAAATCCTTCATTTTCAATTATTCTTAAATCTTCCTTTATCTCATCGTATGTTGGATACGTTTCATTTAATGGGCTTTGATTTTCTCTGTACCCTGAGTAGCATATAGCTCTTCCCCATTCAAACATTTTTCTATTTTTCCTTTCAATTTTCTTATTTTATAAACACAATGGAGAACCTAAAGATTCTCCATTATGCTTCTGTATTTTAATTTGATTTAAATTCAATGTATAAATCACAATGATATAAACTTTTTACTGTAATACAACTACAATATCAGCCTTATCACCAAATCTGTCTACATCTTCTTTTGCAATTGTATCTGTCTCACTGTACCTTTGTCCATCGATATAAATAGCTGCAACCTTATACTCTCCTGCATCTTTGCACATGCTATTCTTATAAGTTACATGTATATTTGTACCTCTAAACATACAGCTTACTGAAGCTTCTCCATTTTCAAACTGCTTAGCTAAAAGTTTAGGGTCAAATTTAAGCGCTCCAATTTCACCTTTAACTCCATACATTTCATTCAAAACTGTAAGAAGCATCCAACTTGCGGCACCTGTTAGATAATGATACATTCCTCTTCCACGCTGACTGATATATTCAGGCACTCCCGGATATATGCCGCTCACTTTATAATCATTGCAATGTTTAAAGAGTGTATTTATTACCTGGTATCCTTCTTTTGCAAATCCTCTCTGATATAATGCATTTGCATACATTGTTGCCATATGGCAGAATACTGCTCCGTTTTCTTTATGACCATATGCAAACCCAAAAAGTCTTCCAAGGTCAGTTTTTACTTCCTTAAAATCAGTGTTCAATCTATAGCCACCGACTTTTTCATCGTAAAGATATTTATCTGCTGCTGCAGTAATATCTTTTATCTGTTCTGTAGTTGCTGTTCCTGCCATAATTGTAAATACCTGAGCTGTAATCATCATTCTTACGCCGGATTCAAAGTCACCATCAACAGCATTTCCATGATTGTCATAGTAACCATTAAACCATGAATAACCTTCTTTGCTCTTAATCCATTCTGTCTTTCTGATATGTTCTGCTATCCACTGTGACATTCTGTTAAGTATTGTGCAAAGTTCTGTACATTTTACATTTACTTTCTCACCACTTACACTATGTTTTACCTGTTCACAGTAACTGTATAACACTTCATGCTTTTCATCTATACTATCATAAACTGTTGGATCAACATTTAATAATAAAAGCATTTCCTTAGCTAATTCGACAGTTTCATTTCCTGTCTTTTCAGCATAACTCTTTATAAGTTTTGCCATGTTTCCAAGGTTTCCACCATAAAGTGCTGTAAATGCTACGCTTTCGCCTCTCTCATCAGCCATATCAAGACCATCGTTCCAGTCAGCCCCTCTAAGTCTGATATGATTATGTTCACCTACATCATAAAAAGATGTCAGATGTTGCATAAGCATATGTTCAAGTACTGTTCCTTCATATACTTTTCCATCATTTGTTAACTGCTTATTTCCCTGTGCATCATTCCACTCTAAGTCTTTCTGTTCACCACGGCAAACTTGCGGATCCTTAAAGTATGCATTTTTTTCTGTTAAAAATTCTATATCGCCACTCTGTTCAATGTATAATTCAGTTGTCAAATATGGCCATGCGCCATGGTCCATCCACACTCTTGTGATATTATTTCTATCAGCAATAAATTCTCCCTGCTTAGAACCGATAATTGTTGCATTTGTTCCATCTAATCTGACTCCACCAAAATTATCAATTAACATACCACGAACTTTAGCCGGTTCCATAATTAAAAGTGCAAGGCAGTCCTGCCATAAATCTCTCCATCCTCTTCCACCTTTTCCATAATCATGGTGAGGTAAGAATGAACATCCGTAAATTCTTCTTAACATTGGCTGGAAGTTTACCCAATGCATCCAATTGTCAAATTCCTTGTCTGCTGAACTATAACTTACATTTATTTTTTTCTGCCAAAATTCCTTTGTTTCCTCTAAATACTTATCAAATTCTTCCACAGATAAATACTTTTTGCTCAACTCATTTATATCATTCATTGATTCGCCATATCCTAAAGCTACTACGAAAGTTCTTGACTGTTTTGGCATTAATGTTACTTTTTCAAACTGCATTGCTGCTACAGTTTCGTAACCGTCAACTTCTTCTCCTGCCTTATATGGTAATGGCATATTTTTCATCACATAATATGGATTTTCAAAATTTCCGCCATTTCCTATGAATTCTTCTGTAACAGGGCAAAAACTTTCAGGATTAACCATTTTCTCAAATCCTGTCATTTTAGCTAATGTCGCATAATAAACTTTATTAAGGTTATGACCTCTTTCGTCAAATGTTAATGTAGGATTAATTACTATACCATCTTTTATTGTGTATGTTCTATGTAATAACGATGTAACGTGTCTATGGTCACGAATGTTTGACGCAGAACGTGCATACATAGGTATTGCTACTGTAGGTGTAAATTCTACTTCTCCATCTGTATTGTTAGTAATTACAATCTTAGTAAGTTCTACTTTATCATCAGTAGAAGGTACAAATGATGTAATTTTAGCTGACAATCCAAATTCATCTGATTTTCTTTCTATTTCATGCCACATGATACCTGCAGTTAATTTCACATCATCTTTTTTATCTGTAAACAACTGTGCCTGTTGCATTGCAGATCTACCAGTAACTGACCATGCTCCTTTTCCTTCAACATAAACCCAGAAATTTCTGCTTGATTTGTTATTGTGTAAATTTTCACTACTTACAGGCTCTAACAAAAATGTATTCTGATCTAATTTAATATCTCCACCTAAATCAGGAGTAATTGCACTCATCATTCCTGCTTCATTTGCAAGTGGAAAATACATATAACTTGTCAAATCAGGATTATCAAGTGTAAATGTACCTTTTTTATCTATATATTTAAGATTTCCCATTTTTTCTCCTTTTTCCAATATACTCAAGTAAGCGTTCGCAAAAAGCCACAGTTTGTATTCTTTTATATAAATTTATAAGTCTGTAAAATGCCATTTCTACATATAAATTCGCGTTTTTGCAATCACTCTTCACACAAAAGGCGGACACCCTCCTGGATCTCCGCCTATTCATTTAGCAATTATTTAAAATAAACAGTAATCTTGTCTACTTTTCCATCACGAACAGCTTCTGCTAATTCGCCTGTAATCTTATCTTCAGTAGCAACTACTTTTCCGTCTATTTCTACTTTATCAACTACTGCCGCATCTGCGCCGTATGTATCTTTTCCTGTGTTATTTACATATGTTACATCGCATGTTGATAATAATCTGAATGTAGCTTTTCCTTCATCAAATAACCATTTTGCAAGTTTTGGTGTGAAGTTAAGTACTAATTCTCCATTTTCATATGTAAATACTTTTCCACCTGTAAACATTTCAATCCACATTGAAATCATTTCTGTTGTAGAACCTGAAAGTCTTGCAACAAAACCTCTTCCGTGAATGTCTTCATTTGGATTTGCACTTGATGCGATAAATGATGAATTTTCAAGAATACTTCTTCCATACATATTTGGATCTAAGAATGGAACTAACGCTCTTGTTACTGTTTCGTAGAATTCATCATATAATCCCGCTTTAATCATTGCCAACATATATTTATATTCCATGTGAAGGAATACATTTTCTCTTTCCTGCCATCCTGGTGTAAATGCACGACAACGTCCATTTTCCATTGAGCATTCTTCGATTGAAGCTGATGTCTTATACATTCCAAGTTTGCTATCGTAAATATCAGTCTTTTTAACATTGTTGAACATTTCACGTGCTGTGTCTGTATCAACATATCCCATCATTCTTGCAGGTCCTTCAAGGAAAGCCGGAAGTGGAACTGCCTTAAATCCTTTAACTTTAGCTTTCTGTAATCCATAATGACTCATTACAGGATTTCCATCAGCATCTACAACCGGTTCAAAGTCAGTTACTTCATGTGTGAAGTATGTAGGAACTACACCTTCGCCAATTTCAACTGCTTTTGCAATACCTTTTTCAATCTTAGCTTCAAATGCTTTGAAGATTTCAACTATTTCTGATTTAGCAACAGCTGTTTCTTCTCCACTTAAGTAAAGCTTAATTGTTTCTCTATAATTTTCTCTGATTGTTGCAACTGCATCCCAATATTCAAAATCATTAAGTTCGCCTGCATTTGCCTTATCTAATATAGCCTTAACATCTCTTAAATACTTAGCAATTTCAGCAGGCATTACGATTTTGCCTTCGCCTTCGAAATTGTCAATGATGAAGTTAACAAGTCTCTTTAACTCAAATGTTTCAGGTGTACCTGAACCAAATAATCCAGGAAGTCCGTTCATAGCATCATTCCAGCCCGGTTTTCCACCTTCCATTTCAACACCCATTCCATCAACATCAAGCTGAGCAAATTTACTAAGTGCTAAAATAATCATCTTAACTGATAATGTTGTCATATATGGTTTCTGGTCTTTTGTCTGTAACCAGTTTGTAGCCCATTTATTAAATCCAGGTCTTGCAAGTTTTTCTTCATCTTCAACTTCCATACCATACTGACGTACAGCACCCTTGTTGTTAATCACGTATTTTTCATCACGTGGTACAACTGTTGCCACACTATCATAGAATTTATATGTCTTATCTTCGAATAAGAACTCATCAATCTTATCTGGGAAAATGCTTAAGTAGTTGTCTACTAAATCCATATTGTAATCCCAGTGATCACTCCAATAACCTTCAGCAAATCCTGCTTCAATGTTCTGATTACAGTTATTTAAAATATTTGCAATGAATTCTCCATCATCAATCTTAAGTTCTAACTGAAGTTTTGCAATTGTGTTTGAAATCTGTCCCGGTGTAAATTTACCTGCAACAATTTCCTTAATTGCTGTAGCATCACCGTTAATTGATTCTTCAACATAAGCCTGAACTTCATCTTCTTTTCCTTCAATTACATTGAAAAGACTTGGTCTTACTTCAAGTGGATTGTATCCATCTGCCTGAATAAGACTAAAGAATGTCTTAACATTGAAGTCACCAACGTCCTTCTTGAAGAATACATCATTTCTTCTGTTCTGAGATACATCTCTGAAGTTACCATTACCCTGTGAATAATATTCAGCAGCGATTGAGAAAAAGTTGTAATCTCTTTCAGGGTCACCATGTTTTCTACTGAACAAGTGAATTACTGACTTATTTCCATCTTTGTTTAATACATATGGATATCCACCTCTTAAGAAGTTATCTAAGTAACACTGTTCTACATACTGGTCAAATATTCCAGCTGCTGTCTTTGTCTTAATATCTGAAGTGAAGCTATCTGCTAATTCTTCTGCTTCTTCAAATTTCTTATCTAAATAACCAGGTACTGTGAAATCTGCAAGTTTAGCATTAATCTGTTCAACTGAACCTGCAAAACCAATCATTGTTGAGAATGAGAAGTCTTCCCCAGCTTTAATTTCTGCCTTAAATGGAGTAAATCCACAAGGTACTTTATTAGCAAAACACTGTTTCTTTGCTAATACTTTATCAATTCCACCTTCTACAAAGTTAACAGGTTTCATAAGAGATAAGTCATAACCATAAACTGTATCTACATCATAGATTACGTCCTGTAATTCATTATCCTTAATTGTTAAATAGTAGTAACCACCTTCAACGTCTGATACTTCAGCTGAATCCTTTGTTGAAGCTCTAAGTGTATAATATGGAACTTTGTTTTCAAGGTTCTTAATGTCTGCCCAGCTTTTAAATAAGTTAGACATTTCCTTAAATTCACCATTTGCAATTCCGTATGTAATAATCTTTGGAAGACCATCTACGATTTCGATGTTCTTAGCCTTATCTCCTGTATTCTTAACAGAAACCTGTCTTACAAGAGCTCCGATACTTTCATTTGGAAGTACATAGTAATTTACTGTAACCTCAATACCATATTTAGTATTATTTTCAATAATCTTGAAACTGTTTTTATTCATTCTGATTGAACGTTTTGCATCATCTTCATACTGGAAAAATGGTTCATAGTACTGTCCATCAATTTTTAAGAATGTTCTAAAACCTTTTACCTGTGTGTTTTCAAATGCTGTATTAGCTGAGTTAAATTCCATAATGGCATTTCCCTTGTTGCCAATACCAAAACTATTCATTCCCTGTCCTCTGTTAGTGTAGAATGTCCACATTGGAATTCCTTTAACACCTGCAAGACCTGGCAAAAAGCTTGAAAAAGCCGGCATTCTATCATAATCATCTATAACAAAAGTCTTACCTTCAAGTCTGTAGTTACTCATTTTATTACTCCTTTTTCATCATTATATTTATCTTTATGCTTACGCTAATAATTTTCTTTTTTATCTTTCTTTTGCTCTACCACATGAGCTTCTATAAACCATTTTTGGTGATAATTTAGTTACTGTTCCATTCTTATCATCATCTGATTTGAGCAATCTGAAAAGCTCATTTGCGCTTACACTACCCATTTCTGCAATTGGGCTGTGTACTGTTGTAAGAGGTACTCCATAATAAGGACTAATTGTACTGTCATCATATCCAATAACACTTACATCTTCAGGTACTCTCACACCGATATCCTGAAATGCCTGAATAACGCCCCATGCCATTTCATCATTTGCGCAGAACATAGCATCCGGGATATCAATTCCTTTTGATAACAGTGATCTCATTTCACTGTACGCAAGTGATTCCTCATAATATCCTCTGACTTCTAATTCCTTATCGATTGGGAGATTGTTCTTTTCCATCATCTCCGCATATCCGGCATAACGATGTTCATCGTCACCGCTTTCGTTACCATGCATGTAACCGATTCTCTTATGACCAAGTTTAATCAAATGGTCAACTGCCATAGATGCTCCTAATTTGTCATCTACAAATACTCCTGAAATATTTTTTCCCTTACAATTTCTATCAATAAATACCATTGGAATATTAACTGTTGCAATTCGCTTTACATAATCGCCTGTTAAATCTTCATGATAAATTATTGCTCCTGCTACACCTGATGCAATTATCATACGATATATTTCATCCGGTGAGTTGTCATTACTTACATATATGTTTAATAAGTAATCGTTTAATTTGCATTGCAAATGAATTGCCTGTGTTAAAACCTTATAGAAATCTCCCTGTAAACTTGTTACAAATAATCCTATTGTATTCTTTCTATTAGATTTTAATAACTTTGCATTCATATTAGGGATATAATGCAATTTTTCAACCGCCTCTAATACTTTCTGTTTTGTATCTTCACTTACGATGTCAGCATTGTTAAATACATTAGAAACCGTAGATATTGCAACTCCTGCTTCTCTAGCAACATCTTTAATTGTAACCATGTTATTCCCTCCTAAGGTTTTATTATATCTGTCACCCGCCACTTAACGGGTGACAGTCAATTTTATCTTACTGATATACTCTTACATAGTCAACATAATAGTAGTCTTCATATGTCTGAACATTTCCATTTGTTCCTGTTAATGTCCATCCATCTGTTGTAACTGTTCCTGCAGCGTTACCACCGATTGCACAGTTAAGGATAAAGAAGAATGAATGATCAAATACCCATGCCTCATTAAAAATACTTGCACTGAATTTTGAAGGATCATATACACCTACTACTCTTCCATCTACCATGAATGTAATCGATGTATCATTCCATTCTGCTGTATATGTATGGAAATCTGCTGCTGCAGTAGCCTGTGTAAGACCTGTGTCATAATTCTTATTTCCATGAGATGTTGACTGGTTATTAAAATATGGGCAATGGATTGTCTGTGGAACTCCACCGTTCATTGCTTCTAAAATATCAATTTCACCACATAATGGCCATGTTTTTGTATCATTGTTTGCTCCAAGCATCCATCCTGCTGACCAAGTACCTTTTGCTTTAGATGCCTTTGCTCTTATTTCCATTCTACCATAAGTAAATTCTCTTTTACCTTTAGTATTAATTCTTGTTGATGAGCAATATATAGGTTTCTTAGCAACTAAATCATATTCCATTCTAGGAATAATTACTAAACAACCATTTTCAAATTTAATGTTCTTTCCTTCTGTATAATCTTGAAATTCTTCATTTCCCCATCCATTTGCTCCTGTTTCATATTTCCATGAATTGAGGTCTAAACTTGTTCCATTAAATTCATCTGACCAAGTCAACTTCCAAGTTTTTACGCTTGCAACATTTGAATATTCGCTGCTAGTAATTGCTTTTTTGCCTGCTTTAGCATAAGCTTTTACTTTATAGTAATATGTTGCACCACCGGCTACATTCTTAATTGTAGTTTTTGTTGTTTTACCTTTTTTTACTGTAGCAACCTTCTTAAATCCCTTGTTCTTATTTGTTGATTTGTAGATATAATAACCTGTTGCTCCTTTTACTTTCTTCCAAGATACAGTAACGTTTGAAGCTGTTTCTGTACTTGAAGCAATGCTAGCCTTAACACCTTTTACCTTAGTTGGTGTAACAGTAACCTTAACTGTTGCTGTTCCGGCACTTGATGATAATTTAATTGTTGCAATACCGGCTTTTTTACCTTTTACTGAACCTTTGCTGTTAACTGAAGCAACTTTGCTATTGCTTGTAGAGTATTTAACTCCCTTTGCTAATGTAGCGATACCATATGATTCGCCTATTGAAATAGTTGTCTTTTTGCCTGTCAAAACCTTGATAGCTGCATCTGTTTGAGTTGGCATAACACCAATTATAGAAACAACCATTAATAATGATAAAACAACTGATGCGATTTTTTTCATTGCTTTCATTTGCGCCTCCTATTTTTCTTTTTCTGCCAAAGCGCTTATAACGTCGCTTTGATATACACGAACATAATCTACCTGCATCTGCTGCGGAAGGCATTCATCATCTGTTCCTGAACTTCCACCCCAGCTTCCGCCGTAAGCTATATTCATTATAAGATGAAATTCCTTATCAAAAGGCCATTCATCTTTTGTTACATTTTTACTATTTCCAACATATTCATCGGGATCGTAAGTAAATATTGTTTCACCGTCCACGGTAAATATTAGTTTGTCCGGGAGCCATTCGAATCCATATGTATGAAATTCTTCACTAACACTCTCGACTTTTTTTGCCCAGCCTTTATTAGAGCCATCCAATCCATTGTATTTTTGACAATGCACATTTGAATGAATAATATTTTGCAAATATCCAACATGTTCCATTATGTCAATTTCTCCTGACATAGGCCATCCACCATATTCAGTAGTACTTGATGGAAGCATCCATATCGCGGGCCATGTTCCTTTTCCTTTAGGTAATTTTGCTTTAATTTCAAATTTACCATATTGGAAATCAGCTTTTCCTTTTGTTTTAATTCGGGCTGACGTATACATATCTTTCCCGAATTCATCCTGTTCTTTTCTAAGTTCGATTGTAAGCTTACCATCTTTTACCCAGGCATTTCCTTTGTCTGTGTATTTTTGCAGTTCGCCATTTCCCCAACCGCCTTGGCCTTTACCTATATCGTAAGTCCATTTGCTTTCATCAGGGAGTCCTTCATAATCAAACTCATCTGACCATACAAGTTTGTAAGTCAAATTGCTATAGTCATAATCAAATCCATCTGCTTTGACATAATAATCAGCCGGTTTTGTTTCACCGTAATCATCATATCTGTCCGGAATACTATTTGCTATTCTTTCTTTGACTGTCTGAGTCTCTGTTTTATCTTTCGTATTACTTGTTTGGCTTTTATCAGAAGACTGGCAGGCCACCACAGCAAAAGCTGTGGCGAATATCATACATATTGCTGTCAGTTTTCGTTTCATTTTTATTCTCCTGTAATACCTGCGTTTTCAATACCTTCAATAAACTGTCTCTGTACGAGTGCATATAACAATAACAATGGAGCTATTGAAATTAATGTTGCCGCCATCTTACTTGCTTCATTTACACTACCTACATCGCTAGTTGTAAGATTGTTATCAAATAATGTTAACTGATTTGGTAGCAACTCAATTGAATTACGCATCAATGTGCTTGTTGAATATGTTTCATTCCAGTTAAATACGAATGCGAACATAAATACTACAAGAATTGTTGAAAGTGATAATCTGATTGCTACATGATAGAATACCTTTAATGCTCCGGCACCATCAATCATAGCTGCTTCATCTAATGATTTTGGAATCATGTTGAAGAAGTTGTAGAAAATCAAAATCAAAATTGTTGAATATGTTCCCTGTCCTAAAATAGACATTAAAAGCTGTGGAATGATAGTTCCTATTAATTTAACACCGATTGCAGTATTTAATGAATCTAACATGATAATTCTAGGTACTGTAAGGAGTGGTACCGGAAGGATAAATGCTAATACAATCATTCCAAACCATAATCCTTTACCTTTAAATGAATATCTTGATAAAGCAAATCCTGTTGTAGCAGAAACAACAGTCTGACCAATTGCAAACAATGCTGAAACCCAAATTGAATTAATCAATGAATGACTTACATCCAAAGTATTTGCTGCTTCTTTAAAGTTGCTTAATGTAAAATGCTTTGCAATCCATGTAATTGATGGATCAATCAAATCCTTAGCTGACATGATTGATTTTGATATCATTTCAAATATCGGCTCTAAGTATACAAATCCTATACAAATAAGAAGGAAATATATAGCAATTTTAGAAATAACATGAACAGCTTTTAATTTCTTTAATTTTGCAAAACTAAACTTATTCATTTTAGTCAAATCAATAACTGATTGATCATTTTTACTTGCCATATTTCTTTGCCTCCTTCTTTGCATATCTGTTTTGTTTCTTTAATCTCTTCATCTGTTGTTTTTCAAGTTTAGCCAATTTCTTTTCCTGTCTCTTTCTGTCTTTAATGTCTTTTGGCTTTCTTTCCTTAAATAACAATAAAACAAATCCTACAATTATTAATACGATTATACTGTAAATCCATGCATATGTTGCTGCATATCCTAAACCACTCGCCGTATCACCGGTCTGTTCAAGAATTAAAGTGTATACAGGGTTGATAGCTTCATAAGTACCTAACTGAATTACTGTGAAGATTGTAATAATCATTCCAATCTGTCTTAACATTGGAATTGTAATCTTCCACATTATCTGCCAAGCATTAGCTGAGTCAATCTTAGCTGCTTCATAAATACTTACATTAATTTTCTGTAAACCGTTAATAAATAAAACGATTGGGATACCAGTAAACCATAAAATTATTGATAACTGATCAAATACCTGAGCAAGTGTTGTTGCTAATGGTGCTGAGTAACTCTGAATCATCTGCATAATGAAGATGTTTGAGTACTGATCAGCCGCATCAACTGCACCACTTACTTTCTGTGTAGCTTCTGCTGCCGCATTCTGTACATCAAGTAACTGTGACATTACAGGACCTGACATGATAATAACGGGCAGGAAGTAAATTGTTCTAAGCAATCCCTTACCTGTCTTAATCTTATTAAGAAGGTAAGCAATGATAAATGATAATACAACTACAATGAATGTATATGGAATTATCATCTTCAAATAACTAAGTAACGCTGGTAAGAAATCTGAGTTCTTAATAAACGCTGTTATATAGTTATTAATTCCTGCAAGCTTAAGTACATAACCTGTTGCTGCTTTCTTAACGTTCATAAAACTCAAGAAAATAGTTGCAACAAACGGGAATAATGTAAAAAGTAAAAATCCTACAATCCAAGGTGCCATAAAAGCATATCCATATTTATTCTGTCTATGCTGATATGTCTGCATTTTCTTTTTGCCTTTTTCCTTTGGCTGTACTTTCTTTTGTTTAGTTTCTTTTTTATTTACGGCTTTTGCTTCTTCCTTTGCAGCTTTTTCTGCAGCCTTTAATGCTGCCTTTTCTGCTCTGGCTTCTGCTTTGCTCATTTTTTCTTCTTTTTCAATCTTAGCCAATTTTTCTTCTATTATAGAATCACCATAAACAATTTCTTCTTCAGGCTGAGATTTCTCTTCTTCTTTTTCTTTAGCCTCTTCTTCCTCTTCTTCGTCTCTAAGACTTTTCATCTGAGCTCGAAGACTTGAACTTTGGGCTTTCTGTGGCTGAGTTATTTCTACAGATGCAATTTCTTCATCTGTGACAACACTTTCAACTTTTTCTTCTTTCTCTGCTACAGTGTTTTCCACTGTAGCAGTTGTCTGTGTATCTACTGTTTCTGTCTTTGCTTCTTCAATATCTGAAGGTGTTACAATCTTATTTTCGTCTGCCATTAATTTACACCTCCTTCAATTACTGCTGCGCTCTGGGCAGGAACTGATTCACCATTTACTGTCACTTCTTCATCTGTATAGTTGATGATTACTGTATTTTCTCCATCATTTGATGTGTACTCATTAGCAATTACACCATCATCTAATACTTTTCTTCCAATCCATTCGCATCCCTTAACCTTTGATAACACATCATTTACTGTTGTGTAAATTGTATTAATCAAATCTTCATACTGATCAAACTCTGTTGAGTAGTAATCACATGATGTTGTTGATGCAAGTAAGTATGAAGGCTGCTGTGTTAACACGAATGAAGGTGAAATATTATAATCAATCATCTTCAACATGTCAGCCTGTGAATAGAATGAGAAGTTTGAATATGGTGCGTATACTTCCATTGTTCCATTTAATACCATCTGTAAGAAAGGAACTGAATCAGTTTCATATACATACTGAGATGTTCCTACAGGTGACTGTAAGTAACGGTCTGTATATTTCCATAAGTACTGATTTGGGCTATACATATTAACTGTTGCCCCATTCTTCTTAATTTTTTCAAATGCCTTTTCATATAAGCTAATTGCCTGTGTAACAGTTGTTGTAGGTCCTGTACTGCTATGTGAACTTAATAATGTATTTGAGATACCTTTAACTGTTATTGAATTATTGTAATCACTAATTCTGTCGTATAAACTTGTTAACCAGCTTGCTGACTTAGTAGGTAATGCAAAACTAAAGTCAGTAACAGGTGCGTTTTCAGGCAAAACTTTTGACCTATCTACTGTCAAATACTGAGTATTTAAATGCTTAGCTGCATTTCCGTAGTAGTTAATCATCTTGCTATTTATTGAAGCAAAATCTCTTGAGAGTGAAATATCAATTCCCTTATCACTAAATTCTTTCATAAGGTCTTTGAATTCACCCTTTTTACCGATATCTTTTGAGAACTTCCAATCACTAGGTTTTGCTAATGTTTCACCATTTTTCTGCCATCCCATAAGACCTGAGTTGATATTTGTAATTCCATCTCCGATTAACTTATCTAAAATTTTCTTAACATCATCTGTTGTTGTAACGGCAACTTCCTGTGTTCCAAATACACCTTTCTTAGAATCTGACATTAAGAAATCTATTCTCATAGGAATATCTCCTTCTTCGTCTTCCTTAACTGTCAACACACCTTCTTCAATAAGATGATTTCTATACGCTTTAGCCATTCCTGTATAGTCAGCTGCAGGTTCACCATCACTTCCATCTCCATAAAGGAAATCATATGTCATATCAATATCAAATTCATTTGGTTTATCCTGAGTCTTACGATAAGCATCTCCTGCCTGGTTTGTAACCTGGTAGAATTCTGTATTGTAAGAGAATTTAGGATAAGCATATGTATATCTGATTTTATTCTTATCTGTAGATGACGGAGTTGCAACAATTGTCATAAATTCATCACCGCTATCTGCATAGGCAACAAATGCTGACTGAGTTCCATCACCCTGTGAAACACCAAATACAGGCATTACAGGATTTTCAAGTGGAACTGAATCATCGAGTGCACTGTAATAATACATATAGCTTGATAAATCGCTTCCATAGACATCTCCTGCGTAATCACTGAATTTTGATGTATTTTCTGCAAATCTGATTAAACTTCCACTTCCATCAGGTACAAATACATAACCAGGTGTTAAATATTTTTTCTGAAGGTCTGTCCAATCTTTTTCATTTTCATTATATACAGTTTGTACACCACCACTTGCTCCTAAGAAAGGAGTAATTGATATTGATGAAAGTTTCTTAATACCCTTACCTGAAATTCCATCATAAGGAATATTGTAATTGATGCTTCCGTCATCACCTAAAGTAATCATAACTTCAACACCAATTTCAGCTTTATCAAATACAGCATTTAATTTCCACTGTTTTCCATCAGAACCACTTGCTGCTTCAAGTGATGAATCACCATCTTCATCATCATATGATGCTGAAGCATATGTAGTTGTTGTCATACTTTCTCCGCTTCCTTTGAAGCATTCAATTGAAATTAATGAATTAGCAATTCCTGTGTACTGTTCATTCATCGACTCTTCAATTGGAGTATTGGCAATTTCTCTAACCTGTGCTTTAGTCATTTTCCATTTTTCTGCAAGTCTTTCGACTGTATAATGACCTTCACCATTTACTGCATCTTTAGCATCTTCAACCTGCTTTTTAAATGGAACATCCAAACCTGTTTTCCAAACATATCCTGTTGCTTTATCTTCTATAGCAAAGATATCTCTGTCTTCTCTAAAGTAATATATCACCTTATCAGATTCATATATTTTTTCAAATGCCGACGAAACACTCATTGCTGATTCTGATCTTTCAGGTGCCTTTCTTGTATCTCTGTTCGTATTAAGATAGGAACCATTTACTGCAACTCCTGCTGAAAGGACTGTTATGAGAGATGCTGATATTATTTTATTTACAACTTTTTTATTTACCTGTAACATTTCTTATAATCTCCTTTCCTACTGTAATTAAAAATCCTGATAACTGTTCCCACATAATAATTACGATAAGTACTACAATTGCTGCAATAAGCATAAATACAAATGTAATAATTAAACTTATTACTGTTTCTTTAAAGCTGTAATCATGTACAGTTGATAATCCCTGGAATACAAGTACTAATGACCAGCCGATACCAACAATTAAGATTACTGTAAGAATAAATGCTTCATTATATGTCAATCCGTATGACATAACAATTACTGCTATCATTGATATTAAAGCAGGAATTGCACCGTATGCAGGAATCATATAAACCTGCTTAAATGTTCCATCACCATCTGTAATTGATGTAACAAGATAGTTACAAATAACAAATAAAATTACGATTGCGAAGAAACCGATTACTACTGCGCTGATATCCATATCTTCAATATCTGTGTACTGATAAATAAATCCTTTGCTTGTCTTATAAATCATATAAACAATAAAGAATACTACGTATATAATACTTGCAGCGATAACTGAACCATTCTTTCCTACACGGATATCATAATATCTGTCAATTGGGTGTTTACATATCTTAAATGCATATCCTAACTCTCCAATTACAGGCAATTCTTTTAACTTTTTACCGAGGGCTCTCTTTTTCTTCTTTAATACTTTCTTTCTGTCAATTAAAACAATCAATACTTTTACAACAATAAGAATAAAGATGATAAGCATTACCCACCATAAATTGTTCTGGATTATTTCATTACGAACTTCCCAGAACGCATCAGAATAATCAGCTCTGTTTCCGGCAATTTCAAAATGTTCCATTGCGTCTGAATATTCTTCTGCATTGTAATATGCTTTACCTACACCATTGTGTGCAAGTACTGACATCTGGTTTAATCGAAGAACTGTTGACCAGTCTTCAAGTGATGCTGCATATTCACCATTTTCATATTCATCTAAGGCTTTATAAATTGTCTTAGCATAATCTGTTGGAATAAATGACTGTAAATATCCTTTATCTCCATCTGCTGTCCAAATATTATAATTATCATCAACAGCGATTGTTGTAAGTGATGAGAATAAACCTGAAATATCAAGGTTCTTTACATTTGCACCAAAATCAAAAATCAATTCTCCTGACTTTGTGTAAACTGTAATATATCCTGTAGTATCACTTGCATAAATAATTCCTCTGTCATCAACCGAAACATCTGTTAACGCTTCATGTGCCACAATTGCATTCTGGAACATGTTTCCACCGTTTGTACTGTGTTTCTTTAATAAGTTGTCACCTTTTCCCATACTTGTTGTATAAACAGTACCTGTTTCATCAACATAGATATTAGAAAATGTAGGTGGTGCTGTATTTAATAATGCAGATTTTTCTTCCTGCTCTTTTGTATAAATTGCTTTTAAGAATACCTGCTGTGGTGTTAATCTTGTCTTATTTGATGTAAAATAGCCAAGAAATTCACCTGTATAACTCAACTGAATTATACCTGTATTAACACCTTCTGATACGATAAAGATATTTCCACCTTTATCTACTGCCACTTTACTCGGTTCGTAGTTTGTATCACCAAATATTGGCGCTGTTGGAGTTTCAAATGCTGTTATGTAATTGTAATTTGAATCAAATTTGAAAACAGCTTTTGAACCGCCGTCAGCAATGTAAAGTGTTCCGTCATCTGTACGGAAAATACCCTTAGGAGTTGTAAATCCTTTAAAGTCTGTTCCCTGGTAGATTTCATCATCACCTGAGATTATATGTAAAACCTTCTCTGAATTTAAATCGTATATTACAATTCTTGTATTTCCTGTATCACAGATGTACATAACATTGTTTTCATCAATTATTATGTCTGAAGGATTTTTCAATCCTAAATTAGTAATTGTTCTATCTGGCAAGTAAGCATCCTGTGTTCTTACACGCTCATTGTTATCATCCAAAGTGTATGTATAACTTGTAGCCTGGGATGCACTAACCGGAAGAACTGTCATTATCATCATCATTAATGCCATTATAAACACTAATGGTTTCTTCATATTTCTCTTCATCTTCCGGTCCTCCTTACTTAATACCTGAATGGCTCATAGTGTTCATAACCTGAGACTGCATACAGATAAAGATAATCAAGTTAGGTACAAACAATATCATCGAAGCTGCTGCTGAAATACCAGCCGCTGCAACTACGTTATTAACACTTATAGAGTTTACATAGTAGTTTAATGTTCTCAATGTTTCATTTGTAATGTAGTTGTTTGATGATTCTACGTTGTTCCATACTGCCTGGAATGTAAGCACAATAGATGTAGCCAAAGCAGGTCTTGTTAATGGAATAATAACTTTTCTTAAAATAGTAATATCTCCTGCACCATCAACTACGGCTGCTTCTATTAAAGCATCAGGTATACCATCAACGAACTGCTTAACTAAGAACAAGCCTACCGGCATTGCAATCAATGGTAAAATATGTGCGAGCCATGTGTTATAAATTCCTAATTTAACAATAATAATAAATCTAGGAATAGCAACAGCTGTCATTACAAACATAAGAGCTGCCTGGTTGATTTCCCATAAAGCACCTTTAATCTTAAATTTCTTTTTTGAGAATACATATGCTGCCATTATTGTAATAATTACATTCAAGATTACTGTAAGAACTGTTACAATAAGTGAGTTCAAAAAGTATCTTGACATTGGAATACCTGTAGCTCCTGCTAAGTTAAACAGATTCTTAAAGTTATCCAATGTTGGATTGTGAACAAAAATTGTTGGTGGGAATCTAAACAATTCACCTAAAGGCTTAAACGCCTGACATATAATAAAAATTACAGGGAGTATCATAAATATTGACAATGGAAATGCAATAATGTGGAATTTTATTTGCCCTGTTGAAAATCTTGTTGGGTTAATTCTATTACCTTGAAAATTTGCCATTCTATTTCTCCTCCCTTTTAAAATTCATCTTTTTCAGTAAACAACTTATTTGCTACCTGACTACAAATCCATACTAAAGCAAGTAATGCTACTGAGATTGCAGCTGCATAACCCATTTCATAACGTAAGAATGCATAATCATCAATATGGTTAGCAATTAACTGTCCTGAATAATCCGGTGTTGGGTTGGCACCTGCTAAAGCAACACCAATCCATCCCATGTTAAACGCATTTACAATCGCCATAACCGCACCGAATAACATCTGTGGTTTCATTGATGGGACTGTAATGTAAATAATTTCCTGTGCTCTGTTCTTTATACCATCCACATAAGCTGCTTCGTATAATTCCTGATCGATATTTAAAATACCTGAAAGCATTGATAAGAATCCAATACCCATTGATGACCATAATGATACGAAAATCATAATCGGCATAAAGTAATCTGATGAAATCAACCATTGAATTGGCTGATCAATTATTCCAAATTTCTGCAAATATGCATTAGCTAAACCCGTCTGATCACCAGAGAAGATTGTCTTCCAAATTACTGTAATCAAAACCTGACCTACCATTGAAGGTGTGTACATAGCCAAAGCATATACTGTTCTGATTCTTGGTGTTACCTGAGCAAGTAACCAAGCCATTAAGAAAGATAATATATATCCTCCAATACCTACTACGATAGCGTACAATACAGTATTAGGTAATACATACTTCATAAATACTTCATCACCCGTGAGCAATGTTATATAGTTATGTAATCCCGCAAACTTTGGAGTGTTAATTACATCAAAATATGTAAATGACAATCCCATAGCTATTATAATAGGAAGTAAAATAAATGTTATAAATAAAAGTGCATATGGAAGGAAAAGTAAAAAGATTTTAAATCCTTCGCCAGATGCGTGTTTTTTATGATTGCGCTCTGCTATTGTTTTAGCCATCTTTTACTCCTCCTTTTCCGGTGCTGCCGCATCCTGATTTTCTTTAATCCAATCGTAACCCTGAAGTTTGAATTTTTTAACCATCACTTCATCTTCATCGTAGTATCCAAGTTCCTGCATCTTACGAATAATTTCTCTGTTTACATCAACCTTTGCTTCATCGACTGCAACCTGTGCCGCTGTTCCATCGAATACCATTGTTGTCCATATATTTGAAATTGTTCTTTCAAGTAAGTACTGACCCGGTGTTCTTGTTACATCAGTTACATAATTCATCTGGTTTAAAATAACCTGCTTATCAGCTTCATCCATTGGGTTAGCTTTTAAAGCTTCAATATTTGCTGAAAGCCAGAAATATGTCTTACCGTATGTAGAACGAAGTGTGTTTGTATATTCAACCTGAACATCCTGACTTGTCCACCATTTAAGGAATTCCCAAGCCTGTTCCTTCTTATTAGACGATTTAAATATAGAAGCACCTGAACCATTTGCTACGAATGTTCTGTCTACATATTCATTTCCATTTTCATCAGTTCTCTTTGTTCCGATATATGGAGCAATATCCCACTGTCCTTCTAATTCCTGTGCACCATTGTTAATCAATGTGTAATCTTCCATACCAATAATACCAATTGGCAATGTAGAATATCTAAATGAATTAAAGAAGTTCTGTACTGATGTATCAAGTGAGTATTTTGTAAATAAGTCTCCTAATACCTGTAATCCTTTAACTGATTCTTTTGTATCAATACCTGTTGTTACAATTCCATCTTCATTCTGCTTGTAAAGCTGTCCGCCATTCTGAAGAATCATTGGAGCTGTCTGATAGAACCACTTGTAACCTGTTGTACCAAGAGAAATATTATGATAGAAATTCATACCATATCTCTGAAGTGTAGGTAATATTTCAATTAAGTCATCCCATGTGTCAGGAACTTCAAGCCCTAAGTTATCAAATATATCTGTTCTATATGCAATAACGTTAAAGTCTGTTCTTTCAGGAATAGCATATACTCCTTCGTTATATACATATGAGACAAAACTTCCTGTAGGGAATCTCTTTGACACTGACCAGAAATCATCAAACTGTGTCATATCATATAAAGCACCACGGCTTGATAAGTCAAATGGCACGTAAGAAGCAAGTCCTAATACCATATCAGGTGTCTTATCAGCTGCAATAGCTAATGTAAGTTTATTTACATCAGGCATTGTTGCAATCTTAACTTTAATTCCTGTCTGTGGTGTAAACTGTGTATCAGCCATCTTTTGAAGTAAATCTACGTGAGTAATCGCTCCGTTGTACCAAATAGTAAGTACATCGTCTCCTGCCTGTTCAATATCTGTAGAATACTTAGATGAAGTAAATGTATTCATCAATGACTTTATTCCAACCCAGAGTGATCCACCAACTGAAGAGTTATTTGCTCCTAACTGGCTCTTATCACCATAAACATAAATTCTATCAAGTGTAATGCTGTTAGCTACAACTTCTGTTGTAAAGTTACTCATTGATTTTAATATTGAGTTTTCAGCTCCGGTTAAATCAGTTTTATGTAAAGCAATTTCATCAGGATATTTTGAAATATTCTTGATGAAGACTTCTGCCTGATCTAAATAAGTAAGAACTGCACCATCATTACCACCATCTGAGTAATCCTGAAGTAAAAATCTTATATGCTGAATTAATGTTTCGTACGCATCAAGATAATCCTTAATCTCAGGAATGTATTTAGTCATTTTCCATTTTCTGTTTTTATCAATATCTGTACCTGTAATCTTTGTGATTTCAAGTTCAAAATCTGTCAAATGCTGTTCAATAAGCAAAGCATCTCTATACGCTTCCATAACAGGCTGGTTTTCCTGTTTAATCGTAATTGTATGCTCACCTTCTGTTAAATAAATTTCATATGGAGTTCCATCTTCATCAGCGAGTGTAAGGTTATCCCAACCTGCTGCCACATAAGGGAACTGATAGTTTTCTAATTCAGTAAATGGAACTTCTCCATCTATTTTAATTGTTTCAAAAGAACTGAATTCTTTCTTTTCATTTTTATAATGGAAGGCCAAGTTATAATTTCCTGTCTTTGGAGCATTAAATTTATATGTAATTTCCGCTCCGGCTTCTGACCATCCTAATGTATTTAATTTTTCATAATCGATGTTAAATCTTGTAAGTGATGAATTTGTGCTTGTTCCATAAATAGCACTTGTTGTATTTTTTGTATCATAATATACTGCGTCAATCTGAACATCTTCATCTGAGATATGTTTTTCATTGCTATGACTCTTAGCATAATCTTCGTATGAATCTGTGTCATCTTCTGCAGCTGCAGCAACTAAATCTCCAACTGCCAAACCGCCTGATGAAACATTTTCGATTTCGATTGTATTTACGCCTTCTTTTAAATAGAAGCATAAAGGAGTTGTTGATGTATATGTATTATTATAAAGAGGAGATTCTAAATTCCAGTCTTTAACAACTTCCTGGCTTGGAGCCATTTCATCATTGTGACTGTCTAACGGAAATGTTTTAACTCCATCTTTATCAACTTCAACATCTTTATCTTTCCATGTAAGTGGTAAACTTATTGTATTCATTTCATTATACTTCTGTTCACCATCAATTTTAACGCTTACTGTGTAATTAGACATTGTGTTTCCTACTGAAGTGTAATCCAAATACAAATAGTACAATCCGCTCTTTTCAACTGAAATGTCATATTGAGCTACATCCTGATAATCTAATTCTTTCATCGGATTACTATTTTCTTTAACTTCTTCAGAAACATTTTCATTGTTTTTGTTCTGCTGATAATATTCTTCAGTTGATATTCCACCATTTACTGATGCAATATGTTTTCCTTCGCCTGTACTCAGAGAACTGTCAGCAATGAAATCTGTGTAATACTTTTCTGGTTGTGTGCCATCTTCTACATATGCATTGTTTAAAGTATCAAACGCCTTTTGTACTTCAGTAGCACTTGGATCTTTAACATATGTACCGGAGTTACCAAACGCAAACTTATATGCAAATATCGCTGCAACAATGACACATACAGCAACCAATCCGCTAATAATCTTTTTTTTCATTGTTGTCCTTTCTTTCTTGTTACAAAAGCGGAACTGCCCAAGTGAGTAGTTCCGCAATGATGTTAACAATCAGCTTTTATTTAAAATCAGCATCTGTGAATCCATAATATTCCTTTAAAGATTCCTTCAACTGTTCTGTAGCTGCTTCTAAATCTTTATTCATAGCTGTATTCCAGTCAGCTAATCTAGATTTTACATTGTCAACCCAATCAGGGTCTGTCTGCCATGCGCCTGCTACATTTTCATCCCACATGTTTTCCCATTCATATAAGCAGCTCTGTTTTTCACCATTTTCTGTAATTGATACCGGAGTTGTCTTATCTGAGTAATCCCATGTCTGTCCTTCTTTATATAAACGAACAACTTCTGCAAATCCAGGGAATTTTTCTGTATCTTTATATACTGCATGTGAATCGATTGAGTACCAGATATCCATCTGTTCATCATATGCATCTCCTGTAACTACAGGGAATGAATCGTTCATAGCCGGTTTATATGATGTACCCTGAACCCATTCCTGATCTGCAACTGCCTGCTTAGCTTCTGTGCTTCCAGTCCAGTATGTTGCAAATGTGTAAGCAACTAATAACTGCTGTTTTTCTGAATCACTCCATTTAGCATTCTTATCATCTAATGCATAATTGTGTACACAGATTGGGTCAACTACTGTTCCTACTGTATTGTCACAATATTCTGTAGATGGTCTTGGATAAATATCAAAGTCATCTGCCTGTACAACACCAAGTGTGCTCTTTGCATTAGGATCTGCTGCACTAGCAAGATACCAAGGGTCATTTGAATCTGTTAATAATCTGTTGTTGCAGAAGTAATACCAGCTGTACTGGCCACATTCCTTAGCGATTTCTTCTGAAAGATTTCCTGCACCTTCAGCAACGTCAACTGTTGTTTCAGCCCATTCAGGTACATATGTAATCAAGTCTTTAACTGCATCTGAGTTAACATTAACTGTTCCATTCTCTAAGATGCTCTTATTAATATCTTCTGTTCCTGTTTCAATTAAACGTACAGGAGTGCTCTTGTCACCCCAAAATGTTTCACAATCTGCCGACTTGATAAAATCTGTATATTCATCAATATCCCAATCAATATCAGGAACATCTATATTGTTTTCTGTTGCAAGTGACTTATTAACCCAAATACCCCAAGGAATTGAGTATGATGGCAACGCACCCTGGAATCCCCAGTAGTTCATTGTTGACATAAGTGATTTATTGTATGCCTTGTATGAGCTTTCATCCTTGTATACTGATAAATCTGCAACTAAACCTTTCTTAATGTCATTAGGAACATCTGTTGATGCCCAAATATCAGGATATTTACCATGGTCTACTTTAAAGTTTTCAATTTCCTGATCCCATGTGTTTGTTCCGGCCTGGTTAGGATCACCTGTTTTAGCAAAAAGGTTGATCTTTACATTAGGATATGTTTCGTTAAACTTCTTAGCTACTGCATAAACTGCTGCAACGTTCTGTGCTTTAATGTCATCCTTTGTCCAATCCATATGTCCTATATCTTCATAATACTGACCATCACCTGACCATACCATAATTGATATGTCACCTTCTGCATCTTTGTCGAGGCCTGTGCTCATGTCTGCAGTATTATCTTCCTTAGAAGAACCGCCTCCATTTTTCTTATCGCCACAACCTGTAAAACCTGTAGCTCCTAAAACTACGCAAAGTGATAAAGCTAATGCTTTGCGGCTAAATTTTCTCATTATAACTTCCTCCTTCAAAAAAATTTAAAAATTTCACCTACATTAGAATTCACATCGTGATTTCCTAATTCATATTCTAGCACACATATATGTACAAATCAACATAAAAAAACGATTTTACAAATCGTATTCTTGTATATTTTATACATTTTTGTTATTTCTCATTTCCCCAAACTTGTATACTTTGTTATTTAAAACCGTTTCATTTTTTTGTTAAATCATTCACAATTACTATATATAGACATTTTTTGTTGTACTTTTGCGATATTTGGTGGTAAAACCCTTTATTTATGCCACTTTCAGCCTTTTATTGTTTGTTATTATTTATTATTGTTTGTTATACACAATGAGCCAGACATATAAAATTTTATGTTTACATAAAATTTTATATATTTGGCGAATGTATAATCACCGAAAAGTAGCGCAGCGGATTTGAGGTGGTTATTCATGACGCAGTCATGTGTATAACAAACTTTTTTTATTTACAACGAATGTATAATCACCGAAAAGTAGCGTAGCGGATTTGAGGTGGTTATTCATGACGCAGTCATGTGTATAACAAACTTTTTTATTTACAACGAATGTATAATCACCGAAAAGTAGCGCAGCGGATTTGAGGTGGTTATTCATGACGCAGTCATGTGTATAACAAACTTTTTTATTCGACTCATTGTGTATAACAAAAAAGATAGAGCAAAACCGCATTTGCAAATTTTGCTCTATCTTTTTATTAAATATTAAATTCAATTAATTTTTAATTAAGCTTCTTTTCTCTTCTTTGAAAAGATAACAACTACTGAAGCTGCTGCAATTGCAACACCTGCGCAAGCGATAGGTGCGAAATCACCTGTTGCTACTGCAGAAGTATCTGTTGAATCTGTTACGCTTGTGCTTGCTGTATCTGTTGAAGCACTTGTTGTATCTGTGCTGTCTGCTGATGCATTATCATTTGATGCTGTATCTGTGCTTGCTGCCTTAGTTGCTGCAAGTGAGTAACCTGTACATTTAAGTTCTGTAGCGTATGTAGCATCACCATCATTTGGTTTTGTCTTTGAGTACTGGTAAATAGCTCCCTTTGCTGGATCTGTTCCATCAGCTCTATCACCAAAATCACCACCGATACCAAAGTAAATTGAATCAGCATCTACTTTAGCCTTGAAAGTAACATCATACTTTGTTGTCTTTCCAGCCTTTAGCTGAATCCAATCACCATATGCAATATCATCACCTGTTGCAATCTTGATAAATACCCATTTATCACACTTGCTTGATGTCATATTAAACTTAAGCTGATATTCATCGCCTTTTTTAATCTTAAGGTTCTGCTGGAATACCTGACCTCCCCAGCATCCGCCCCAACCGATAGCGTCCATGTTAGCTGTCCAGCTTGTATCTGTTGAGCTCTTTAATTCACCATATGCTCCTTCATACCATCCTTCGTTCTGTCCGAAATAGCTTCCCCAGCTAGCGGCAAAACATGATGTTGTCATAGCAACTGTAAGTGCCATTGCTGCTACAGCTGCTGCAAATTTCTTTACTAACTTCATTTTAATCTCCTCCTATTTCATAGTGCGAACTAATCACTTCGCAAGTTAACCTTAGTATAGCACGCGTATTTTTATTATTCAATAAATAAAACCGTTTTTATGGGTGTTTTATATATATTTGCCAACTTTTCCCCCTTTACGATGTATATTATTACTAGTAAATTTGTTATTTTGATATAGTTTTCTCTTATTTATATTTAAATTGCATATTTTTCAACGCATTTTTTTGTAAATCAATCTTTTTTCTTTTCTCATTTTAATATTGTCTTTTCTATCTTATTAGTATATTTGTGTAAACCTAAAATCCACTTCATCTGTTCAAAGTGGCTTTCAGCTTTTCACTTCACGTAATATATTCGTTTTATTATCTAATATAGTGTATATTGATTTTTTCATTCTTTCCACTTACAATAATAAAAGGCATTTTTTTAATTGTAATATTCCAACTAAATATATTTGCGACTACAATTATACGAATGCAATAATGATATAAGGAGAATACTAAATAATATGATACGACTTATTATTTTAGCCATCTTTTTGGTAATTTATTTAATCGTTTCTCTGCCATTTATGTTGGTTGAATTAATCATTCAGCAGTTTAACATGAATCTTAGAAGCGTAATTTGTTTAAAATGGGTACAATTTGGATTTTGGATTGTAATGAAAATTAGCGGTGTTAAAACTGAAGTTAAAGGATTAGAAAACATTCCTGATGATACTTCTGTTTTATTTGCATCAAACCACAAAAGTTACTTTGACATTGTTACTACATATCAATATATGAAACGCCCTACAGGTTACATTGCTAAAGCTGAAATGAAAAAAATTCCATTATTAAGCTGGATTATGTACTTTGTTAACTGTCTTTTTCTCGACAGAGAAAATCCACGTAAAGGCTTAAAGACAATTCAAAAAGGTACTGACTATTTACAAAACGGTGTTTCAATGTTCATCTGTCCTGAAGGAACACGTTCAAAAACTAACGAAATGCTTCCTTTTAAAGAGGGTAGTTTAAAAATGGCCATTAAAGCTAAAAAACCTATCGTCCCTGTTGGAATTATTAATTCAGCGGCAATTTTTGAAGAACATTTTCCAAAAATAAAACCGGGAACTGTAAAAATCATTTTCGGAAAGCCAATTGAAACAAAGGATTTAAGCAGACCTGAACAACGTGAACTTACTTCACATGTTCAGGAATGTGTAGCTAAACTTCTTGATGAAAATAAATAGATTCTTTAATTTACAACATATTTTTATATTATGTTGTAAATTTTTGTTTTAAATGCTAAAATATTGAAAGAATTTTATATAGGAGGTAAGTAATGAAGGCACTTACAATAACACTTATCGTAATAATTGCCGTTTTACTTGTTGCTTTCGTTGTTTTATATTTCTTAGGAAGAAAAGCAGAAAAGAAGCAGGCTGAACAGCAGAAAACTTTAGAAGCAAATGCTCAGACAGTTAATTTATTAGTAATCGATAAAAAGAAACTGAAATTAAAGGAAGCCGGACTTCCAAGTATCGTTGTTGAACAGACACCTAAATACATGAGAAGAGCTAAACTTCCAATCGTAAAAGTAAAAGCTGGTCCTAAGGTTATGAACCTTATTTGCGACGGAAAGATTTTTGACCAGATTCTTCCTAAGCAGGAAATCAAAGCTACTGTAAGCGGAATTTACATCACTAACTTTAAGAGAATCCGTGGTCCTGTATATGAACCACCTAAGAAAAAAGGTCTCTTTGGTAAGAAAAAGAAATAACAACTATAATAAAAAACAGATTATGATGTCATAATACAGTTTGCATAAAGCAACATTTAATCATTTGCTTTTGTAACTTGTGACAACATAATCTGTTTTTTATTCGTTTTTCAAGGATAGACGAAACCTAGCACTTTTCTCGATTTTTAAATCATGAGTAAAATCTAGCACTTTTCTATATTAGTTTCTAAATTTTTATTTTGCTTTATTTTCAACTTTAATAACTATATTATTTGTTGAAACACTGCTTCCATTAATAAACAATTCATATTTAACTGTTGCTTCAATAACTTCATCTGATTCGTCAAGCATCACAGCATCCGTTTTTGTTTCCATAAGGAATTCACCAAACATCGTACTGTAAATTGATTGATAAGACTTTTCTTCCTGAAAGCATAATTTTGAACTAATGCCTCCTCGTTTTGTAACTTCTACATATTCCGAAGTTATCTTTATCATATTTTTAATTGTCTTACCACTTTCTTCATCAATTTCATCATAAAGCAAATAATGTTTTCCATTTTTAAGATAATACTTTCCAGGTGTAATAACCTCTACATCTTCGTCGGTGTCTTCGGTAACTCTTAATCCTTTTATTGAAATAATTACTTCTTCATTCATAGTTTTTATTTATCTCTTTCTATTTTTTGTTCTTTATTTATCAAATATGTATATTTTTTTCTTTTTGGGGAACTATCTATATAAATAATATTGTTGCAATAAATTATATTGCGGATTAATATATATCGTTTATTCTAACAGTCCGCAACCCCACTTAGATTTAAATTATTTTACACATAATTATTTTTTACTTTGCGCATAGTTATATATTTTTTATAGAGGAGTATTTACATGTTACATATAAATAAATTTTTTGTTTCTGTTATATTTGTTGTTTCTTTTTTTGCTCTTGCAATTATGCATAATTCAAAATCATCTAAGGTGCAAAATGACCTTAGCAATTGTGTTATCCGTTTCCATGTTAAGGCAAATAGCGATACCATTCCAGACCAAAATTTAAAATTGAAAGTCAAAGACAATGTTGTCGGCTATATGAATCAGCATTCTTCTGAATTCACTTCTTTAGAAGATGCCAAACAATTCATTGCCTCTCACGATAAAGATTTAAAGAAAATAGCTAACACTGTCATAAAAAATAATGGCTATGATTACGCTATCTCTTCCTCATTTGGCTTAGATGATTTCCCGGTTAAAAAATACGGTGATATGTCATTTCCTTCCGGAACTTATCTTTCTTATACAATGTATATAGGAAGCGGAGAAGGTCATAACTGGTGGTGCGTTCTTTATCCACCTTTATGCTTTGTTGATGCATCTTCCGGTATTCTTCCCGAATCATCGAAAGAAATTATCAAAGAAAATATCTCCGATGAAGATTATAGTTATATTTCAGAAGACAACACTGTTTTCCGCTTCAAATATTTAACGTTTTTAAATAAATTATTTAAATAAATTCCGTAAGATAAAGCTTAAATAAATTTTGTAAGATAAAGCTGACTCACAAACTCTTTTCCTGATAATGCATCCATTGATTGTTTAGCTTTCTCTTCATCATCATATATACCAAAGACTGTAGGTCCGCTTCCACTCATTAATGCATTGACTGCTCCATTTGATTTCAAAATATCCTTAACCTTCTGAATAATTGGATATTCAGGAATTGTTACATCTTCCATTACATTTGCAATCTTTTCACACATTCCGTATAAATCACCTGCTTTTATAGATTCGATTATTCCATCTATGTCAGGATGATTTTCTATCTGCGCCGGGCGTATATGGCTGTAAACAAATTTTGTTGAAACAAATGCGTCCGGCTTTGCAATTATCACATAACACTTTGGCGGTGTAGGTAAATCTGTCAATATTTCACCTATGCCCTGCGCTCTTTTTGTTCCACCTACTATGCAATAAGGCACATCCGCTCCAAGCTTTACACCGTATTCCTGTAACTGTTCATCTGTAAGCCCTAATTGAAACAACTGATTCACACCTCTTAATACAGCTGCACAATCAGCACTTCCTCCTGCCATTCCTCCTGCAATAGGTATTCTCTTATTTATATGAATTTTTACTTTTGCTTTTATATCATAAGCTTCCATTAATACTTTTGCAGCCATAAAAGCAAGGTTTCCTTTATCATTTGGCAAAATATCTGCATCAGTGCTTACTTCTATTTCATAAGTTTGCGTGCCATCTTCCCTTGATATTATTACATCATCATACACACCTACTGTCTGCATAATCATATCCAAATCATGGTAACCATCTTTTCTTTTTCTTATAACATCAAGTCCTATGTTTATTTTTCCATAAGCTTTTAATTCAATTTTATCCATATTCTGTAATTAACCTTTCAAACAATCAAATACGCTTCTACTTACGCCATATCAGTATACTAATTTCTTTTACTCATTACAAGTTTACTTAGGCAAAAGTATTCTCCATATATTCATTAAAGATTTTTGTAAACAAAAGTATCCTACTTTTACTCATTACAGGTTTTCGTAAGCAAAAGTCTTTCACCCTCTTTTATTCTGGAGTTTTCCAACTTGTTTACATTAATTATCTGTGTCATTGTTGTAAAATTAGATTTTGCAATATTCCACAGAGTATCATCTCTCTGAACTATATAACCAACTAAATCCGGAACTTCATTTAACATTTCACTATCATACTCTTTTACTTCAACTTCATTTATAACCTGCATATCACATTTTTTGAACACGATAGCTTCAAGTGCAACTACGGCTTTAACTTCAATTTCACTGCTGTTTACCATATTTGCATTTACCTGTTCTACGCGACATTTAACATAGTATGAATCATCTTTACTTATGCCGTCTGCATCAATTCTGTGTTCAAATTCCCAGCTGTCTTCTTTTGCACAAACAGGTCTCTTGTCATCTGAAGAAATGTACATTATACATGCTTTCATTTTTCCTTTAGCCACAATTCCGTTATCAGCAATTTCAATATTGTCTATTTTCAAATCTGCTGTACTGCTGCAAATCTGCAAAGCATTTCCTTTAGACTGATCAAGTTCAATTTTCTTTACTGTTTTTGTTCTGGATGCATTCTTCACAAGCAATTTTTTATAGCATACGTCTTTTAATTTTGTCTGTACATTTTTAGTTGGTGAATATATATCCATTAAAATTTCAGTTTTATTTTCCTTATAAAGTTTTATCTCTAATTGCAAAACTGCGTCTATCGAAAGTTCCCTATTTTCTCCCTCTTCATTTTCATTTAAATGTATTTTTCCATCCTGTAGCGTCACATTTATAAATGAAATTAAATCTTCTGTAGCTTCACTCATTTCCAAATTATCCTTAAAATCTACGGTCGTTTCTATCCACTGATTAGGCATATCTGCTTCCTCTGGCAAATACATAATAAACACATACATTTCACCGGATACATTTATCATTCCATCATTTACTCTTGATGTCACATTTTTAAGTTTCAACTCTTTCCATACTATTCTATCTGCTGCCGGCTTAACTCCCGGTATATACACGCTTTCTTTTATGCGTATGTTTTCAGTTTGTTCAGCAACTACGGACATTGTTTCTACCGTATCATTTAATACTTCCATCCCTCTACTGTTTTCCATCTTATCTGGAAATTCTATGCTTTCAAGCCCTTCTGACACAGCTGAAATCAAAATTTCTGCCCTTAGTGCAAATTTTCTTGAGTTATATAGTTTCACATTTGAACTATCAACTTCCATTTTCACATCAACAATACTATTTTCATCTGTGTTTCCAATTCTTAATGTTTCCTCAAATGGAATTTCTCCCTCTATTCCATACACCATATCTGAATCATTTGTATAATACAAAATATTGTAATTTATGTATCCATTTAATATGACCTGGTCAGTTTCAGGTGTAACTTTATCCAATTGAATTTCTGTTTTTTCCCTTACAATATTGTAAATTTCCGGAAAAACCTCTGATACATTCACTTCTTCATTTACATACATTTTGTTAGCAGCCTGCCCTGCCTTATTTCTCAAATATACATTATTTTTAACTAATTCCATATGCCCTCCCATTATTTTTATTCTGCGAATATTATATTTTTATTCGTGGATTCTATTTTTATTACTATGTACGGAAATGTTTCTGATTGTATATTTGAATATTCTTTAGGACCTTTAAATTTAGTTTGTACATATATTGAATTTGTTGTTTCATATAGTTTCTTTAAAATAATTGAGTAGCCTTGATAATCCTGCTTTCCATATCCTATAAGAATATATGTGTATTCAGGATCAGTATAGGCCAATTTAAATTCCGAGCCTTTCTTTTCATCTATTACTTTCTTTACTTCCTGTGGTATTTCATTTTCAGGAACAATTGTGTATTCAACATCCTTCGTTTTTTCGCTGCTTATTTTTTCTATTTTACAGGAGCATAAGCAAATGCCCACCAAAATAACAGTAAATGCTAAAACCATTCTACATTTTGCCATAAAAAAAGCACCACAATAATTCTTATTAAGAATATATTATAGTGCTTTTATTTTTATAACATAAATTAGTCTTTACAAATAAATATTAGTTATATTTACGGCTTAAAGCATTGAGTTAACCATATTGAGTAAATATTTGCCTAACTTATCAAGTTTCTCCTGTGCATCTTCAAAACTTGTACCCTTTACACCGTAATAGAATTTCAACTTAGGTTCTGTTCCTGATGGACGGATACATACCCATACATCATCTTCTAAATCATAGTAAAGTACGTTTGACTTAGGTAAACCTGTCTTAGTTGTTTTTCCTGTTACCATATCTTTAATTACATCTTCTCTGTAATCTCTTGCTGAAAGAATCTTAAGTCCGTCAAATTCTATTGGAACGTCTTTTCTTAATTTTTCAAGAGTATTCTGAATCTTTTCAATTCCTTCTTTACCCTTTAATGTTAATGACTGTACTCCATCCATGCAATATCCATATCTTTCGTACATTTCAATCATCTTATCCCATAATGACATTCCTTTTGACTTATAATAAGCTGCCGCTTCGCAAAGTGCCATTGATGCAACTACTGCGTCTTTATCTCTTGCATGAGTTCCGATTAAGCAACCATAGCTTTCTTCAAATCCAAAACAGTAATGTCCTTTTCCTGTTGTTTCAAATTTAAGAATCTGTTCTCCGATGTACTTAAATCCTGTAAGTACTTCGATAAGATTTACTCCATAATATTTTGCAATTCCATTTGCAAGATTTGTTGTAACAATAGTCTTAATTAAAGCTCCATCTTCAGGTAATGTTCCATTTTCCTTCATCTGGCTAAGTTCATATTCTGCTAATAAGCATCCTGACATATTTCCTGTAAGTACATGATATTCTCCTGGTTTATCACCTTTTACATATACTCCAAGTCTGTCTGCATCAGGGTCTGTAGCTAAAAGTAAATCTGCTCCTACTTCATCACCGATTTTCTTTGCAAGCGCAAAGCATTCATCAGCTTCAGGGTTAGGGTAACTTACTGTTGGGAAATTACCATCAGGTAATTCCTGTTCTTTTACTACGTATACATTTTCAAATCCTAATTCTTTTAATACACGTCTTACCGGAATATTTCCTGTTCCGTGAAGTGGTGTATAAACAATCTTGATATCTTTCTGCATTTCATCTATGCATTTCTGATTCTTTACCTGTTTCTTTAATTCTGCAATGTAAGAATCATCTACATTTGCACCAATCTGTATGTATAAACCATCAGCAATTGCCTTTTCTTTATCCATTGTCTTACATGCTGAATAATCCGCAACTGCCTTAACCTCACTCATAATTCCTGTGTCATGAGGTGGTGTAATCTGTGCTCCATCTTCCCAGTAAACTTTATATCCGTTATATTCTGCCGGATTATGGCTTGCTGTCACATTAATACCTGCTGTACATCCTAAATATCTAACTGCAAATGATAATTCAGGTGTTGGTCTGAGACTTTCAAAAACGTAAGCCTTAATTCCATTTGCACAAAGACATAAAGCTGCCTCATCTGCAAATTCAGGTGACATATTTCTTGAATCATAAGCAATTGCAACTCCCTTGCTTCCCTGTCCCATCTTATTGATGTAATTTGCAAGTCCCTGAGTTGCCTTTCTGACAACATAAATATTCATTCGGTTTGTGCCGGCTCCAATAACTCCCCTAAGCCCTGCAGTACCAAATTCTAAATCCATATAAAATCTGTCTTCAATTTCCTTTTCGTCATCTTTAATAGCCTGAAGTTCTGCCTTCGTAGCTTCATCAAAATATGGATTATTAAGCCATTCGTTATATATATCTTTATAGCTCATGATTTTTCCTCCTACTTCCTCAATCTCTTCCTACAAAGTTCGAACTTATTATAATACAAAGATACTATAAAATAAATAACAATTTAGATAAAAAAATATTTTTTATTCCCATTTTTTCTTAAGTTGTGCTATAAATTGCTGTCTCTTTTCCTCCTGAAATTGAAATTGTTTTAGTTTCTCCTGATTTTTATCTGAACTCCATGCTTTATTTGAATTATAATAGTAATTTATAATTTTCCAAAACTTTTCCGGATACACAAAAAAACTCCATAATACACGAATTTTTTCTTTGGTCAGATTTACCTGCAAAGAATATGTATCCATGACTTCCCATGCAAGTTCTTCATCCCATTCATTTTTTTCCATTATCTTTCTTAAATATCCGTAAAAGTCATATAATTGCAATCCATATCCAAATTTTTTCATATTAATAACAATCGTTTTTCCATCTTCAAATAGAACGCTGTGATGATTAAACACTCCATGGCATACTGATTTATTAGCTATAGCCTCTTTATATAACTGCTCATATGAACTATTTTTCAGTTCCCATATTCCCTGCTCACCCTGCCTGTAATATTTGCCAATTTCCACCTGAAGGTCAAGCTCAAATTTAGACTTATTTTTCCTTTTATTAATATAATTTCTTACTTTTATTATTTCCCTATTATGTCTTTCATAGACGTTTATTATATTATCAATGTTATGTAAACCATATTCATCATTCCATAAATCGTAGGTATTTTCGGTTATGCTATGGAACTTTCCTAAATTACTAACAGATTTCATTATATCCGTCTTTAACGATATATCACACTCTCTGGCATTAAACCATTTTTTTAAGATATACGTATATCCGTCTATGCTGACCGACACATACTTGCCTTCCTTATTTGGAATAGGATAATCGCAGCACAACCCATTTTTCTCCAAATACGTACCTATCAAATTATGGGTTCCTCCCTTTTTTTCGCCATCATTATATTCCTGCAAAATATATATGTCTTTTTCCGTGACGCACCCATAATTTCCCTTTGTTCTAAATATCTCCTTTAGATTAATTTCATACTGCTCTAATACAGTTAACGATTTTTCATTCATACAGCCACCTCTCAATACCATATTCTGTTTATCTGGGACTTTTTCTTTTTGTTTCAGATAGTTTCAGCTTTTTTATACTATGATATTTTTGGTTGCGATATTCCTAAGTATTAAATTCTTCAGAAGATATTTTAATTTTTTGTAGCAAATTTTTTCGTTGTCAAAACTTTATTCGCTCTATTTTTTATGCACTAAATTTTAAGACTAATTCTCGTAATTTTTCATTTTCATTTAACTGCGGATTTTCTAATACCATGTCTAATAGTCTGTCAAATATATCTCCAATCTTTGGTCCCGGCTTTACACCCATTGCTATCATTTCTTTTCCGGTTATATTTAATTCTGCTGAACAGGTACACTGTTCTTCATCTACTATTTTATTAAATGTTTCTACAACATATAAATAATCATCATAACCTTTTTCACGTCCATATTCGCTTTTTCCTGCAAAATCTGCATTTACAAGTTGTAAATACAATGGATATATGTCTTTTCCTATTTTATGCACACTTCTCCTTACTTTTTCTTCACTTCGTCCATGCTCCACAGGGCGATCATCGTGGCAGGCAACAAGTCTTTTTACCAGTCCAATCGTCTTGTTATCCATTTTCAATCTGCGCATTATTTTATTTGCCTTTTCCACGCCTGCTATAGCATGTCCTTTAAAATGGCTTCTCGTATCAAATGTATGTACATCCGGTTTCGCAACATCATGAAGCAATGCTGCAAATCTCATAACTCTTGTTTTTTCAACATTTTCCATTACTTTTATTGTATGTTCTCCAACATTGTACATATGATATGGAGTATCCTGTTTGCATTCCATCATTGCATCAAACTCAGGCAATACGACCTTTGTAATTCCTAAATTATATGCTTCAATTAATTTGTCAGGATTATCTGAAAGAATAAGTTTTTCTAATTCAGCACAAATTCTCTCTGCACTTATTTTTTCAAGAGTCGGTGCAAGTTTTTTTATTGCTTTCTCAGTTTTCTCCTCAATCTCAAATCCAAGCTGTGCTGAAAATCTTACTGCTCTAAGCATTCTTAAAGCATCTTCCGTAAATCTTTCTTCAGGATCATTTACACATTTAATAACCTTTCGTTGCAAATCACCTATTCCGTCAAATGCATCCACAACTCCGTATTTTGAATTATACGCCATGGCATTTATTGTGAAATCTCTTCGCTTTAAATCCTCAATCAGATTTGTTGTAAATTCAACTGACTCCGGATGTCTGCTATCCTTATATTCCCCATCAATTCTGTATGTGGTAACCTCATAGCCTATATGTTTTAACATTACGGTTACCGTGCCATGCTGTAATCCCGTATCGAGAGTTCTTCTAAAAATTTCTTTTACTTTCTGTGGAAGCGCTGACGTTGTTATATCCCAATCTTTTGGTTCTCTCCCAAGTATTGTATCTCTTACACATCCGCCTACCGCAAATGCCTCATATCCGTTTTCTTCCAATTTTTTTATTATAAAATCCACATCTTTTGGAATATTCATTTTTATATCGTTATTACATTTATATTTCATTTATACACCTTCATTCTGTCATTTGTTGTATTATCATATAAGCTATCGGTCCTAAAAATACTCCCAATAGTCCAAATATTTCATATCCAATATATATACATACAAGGCTGGTAAGAGGTCCTATTCCTGCATTATCACCTATAAGCTTAGGCTCTAAAATTTCTCTTACAAAATAGCATATTATATAAACAACAGCTATTACAAGTCCTTTTCTTACATTTCCAATTATAAAATAACCAACTGCCCACGGTATCATTATAATTCCAAGCCCAATCAAAGGAAGTGCATCTAACAGTCCCACTACAATTCCAAGTATTAAAAAATATGGATTTTTAATCAGTGCAAATCCAATACTGCACAATGTACTTGTTATAAGCATGATAACTAACTGTGCTTTTATATATGCCCTGAATATTATAGACATTTTACTTTTTATTTTGCTAAGCTCATTATAGAAAAATAGCCCTTTTATTTTTTCTTTTATATCGCTTTTTTCCACTACATAAAAATATGCCGCCATTACTGCAACTATAATCGCTGCTATAATTTCCACTGATACAATCACAACGGATTTAGAGTTTGACATTATTTTAACAAACACATTTTTCTTTGCTACTTTTGATACTTCATCCATTCCATCGCACATTGTCTGATACAAAAGTCCGTTATTTATCCTTAATCGCTTTTCTGTGTTACAGCAAATTTCTTTTATACCACAGTCTAAATCATTTTGAAATTTAGGCCAGCTTACGACCAAATTTTGTACCTGCCCTAATAACTTGTTTATAATTAATGCTAGCAGTACAAAAATTAAAATTACTATTACTACAAGTGAAAATATTGCCGCTACCTTATAATGAAACTGCAATTTTCTATTCAAAAAACCTGATAGTCTGCACACTAACTCTCCTAAAAAATATGCTAACACAAAAGGCCAGAACAGCGGCAGCAAATATTTTATCACCAGTATAACACCTAATGAAACCGCAAATAATTTTATGCATTTTCTTATATTTTCATTTTGTAGCAACTCTTTCATACAAAACCTCACATATTCATACTATTTTCAGTATGAACATTTATGAGCTTTTTAAACTATTACGTATCTTTTTCTGCTGTAAATTTTAAGGCCTGTTCTATTATTTTAAGAGCTTCAACCATTTTACTTTCTTCTACTTCTGAATAGTTAATTATAAATTTATGGCTGAATTCTTTTCTAAATTTTTCATTAATAACTTCATCATCATATTGATAACAATAATCTGTCAGGCACGAAATGTTAATAAGTTTATCTTTTAAATACTTTTTAAAGTTTTCATCATCAATACTCTTTTTTATTCTCAAAATAAAATGAAGTCCTGAGTTTTCTTCTTCAATGGAAATCTGTGGATATATCGAAGAATTTCTTATTGCCGTAATAATTTTATTTCTGCTGTCTTTGTAATAATTTCTCATTCGGTTAATATGTCTCTCATAGTAACCACCTTTTATAAATTCTGCCAGAGTATATTGTTCAAAGCTTGAAACCGTACTCGAATAAAAATCTAATTTTTTTGTATATTTATCCATTAATTCAAATGGCAACACCATATATGCGATTCTGATTGATGGGGCAAGTGTCTTTGAAAAAGTATTCATATAAATTACTTTTTGATTTTTATCTATACTTGCCATTGTAGGTATTGGTTTTCCTGAAAATCGAAACTCACTGTCATAGTCATCTTCTATAATATATCTTTCTCCCATATTTGCCCACTCTAAAAGCTGATGTCTTCTTGCCGCAGGCATTACCTTTCCTGTCGGGAAATGATGGTTTGGTGAAATATGAACTATATTTGCATCGCTTTTTTCTAATTCATCTATACTTATTCCCTGATTATCCATAGGCAAATGTATAGTTCTTACACCATTGCTTTCATATACCATGCTTATCTTTCGATAGCCGGGATTTTCAGTGGCAATTACTGAATCTCTTCCTAAAAGCTGAACTATAAGTCCATACAAATATTCTGTTCCGGCACCAACAATTATCTGGTCCGGCGATACAGTCAGTCCTCTGAACTCACGTAAATGCTTTGCTATCGCACTTCTTAATTCCCATATTCCATTCCTTGATGGTGTCATAAGAAATGAGTTTTCCTCATCTAAAAGTTTCTGTCTCATTATTCTTGACCATGTAGCAAACGGAAAACTGTCATACCTTACATGATTCGAATTAAAATCAACTATCCACTTTACTTTATCAAGCTTATTAATTTTGTATTCACGAACATTTTCTGTTACTTCCTGATTTTCGGACATCTGATTTGTAATCTCATTTGCAAAATATCCTTTTTTCTCAACTGCGCGAATATACCCTTCTACTAAAAGCTGCGCATAGGCATTTTCTACGGTTATTACGCTTATATCATGATTTTTTGCCATATTTCTTTTTGAAGGAAGCTTCTCATCTTTTTTTATTTTTCCCGATACTATGTCATCCTTTATGCATTTGTACAAATATTCGTACAATGTGAGTGTTCCTCTTTCATTTAAATTATATGTCAGCATCTTTTCCCCTATCTGGTGTTTTAAATAATACAAATTTAGGTCTTTTCAATAATACCATAAGTGGATTATAATGTAGAAAATTGCTTTTGTAAACGGAGGAAAATATTCTATGAAAAGAATTATGACTATACAGGATATCTCTTGCATTGGAAAATGCTCTCTGACTGTTGCCTTACCCATAATTTCTGCTATGGGCGTGGAAACTGCCATTGTTCCTACTGCGGTCTTATCCACGCATACTAATTTTTCAAATTTCACATTTAGGGATTTGACTGATGATATGCCTTCGATTAAAGATGTATGGGTTAAAGAAGGTTTTAAATTTGATGCCATTTACACAGGATATATCGGAACGCCTGAACAAATTGACATTGTTTCTGATTATTTTAAAACATTTAATAATCCGCATGGTTATATCATTGTAGACCCGGCAATGGCTGATAATGGGAAGTTATACACAGGCTTTGACATGGCATTTGCTAAAAAAATGACTACTATTTGCTCTTATGCAGATATTATTCTTCCGAATATATCAGAGGCCGCATTTATGACTAACACTCCATATCCCGGGGAAGACGCCTCTGTAGATGAAATTAAAGCTATGTTACTTAAACTTGCTAATCTCGGTCCGAAAATTGCAGTAATAACAGGTGTACATATTGAGCCTAATCGTTTCGGATATATTGGGTACAATACTGAAAATCAAACTTTTTTCAGTTATTCTACCAAGGAAATTTCAATTAAATCCCACGGAACCGGAGATGTATTTGCCAGCACAGTTACCGGTGCATTGATGAATGATTTTTCTATTGAAGACTCATTAAAAATTGCCGCCGATTACACCTGTAAATGTATTGAAAACACTTATAACGATAAAAATGCCGTAACATATGGAGTAAATTTCGAAGCAGAAATTCCATACCTTTTAAAACTGATTGGAAAATCAGTTTCATAAACAAGTTCTTACAATATTACAATACCCAACCAAAAATTCTCCTTTAAGCATAGGACCAATTTTCGCCTATTCGCTTAAAAGAGAATTTTTATTCTTATAAGGAAATATATTTTCTACTGTCCACCGTGGCTACATCCGCTGCATCCACTGCAACCGCTACATCCACTACATGTCTTACCATTTTTCTTGTCTTTTTTCATCGACCATACTATAAGAGCTACTATTGCTATTAATATAATAGCTACAACAATTGTTCCGATATTTTCTACTATAAACGGCATTCTAATCACTTCCTTTAAATAATGCTAGCGAAAAAGGCTTAATCGGGAAAATTAAGCCTTTCTCAGTTCTAATTATACATAATGGCTTGTTAGTTCTACCTAACTGTAAGTTAGTTTATACTAACCAAAACCAAATGTCAATAGTTTTTAGTATTATTTTACAAGTTCTTCGATAATATCTACGCACTTATCAATTCCAAGTGTTCCTGTATTTAAAGAAATGTCGTAATTATCACATACGCCCCAATCCTGGTCTGTGTAATATTTGTAATTTATTTTACGCTTTTTATCTTTTTCTCTTAAACGTTTCTCAGGTGATTTATCTGTCTCACCATATTCCTTAACAATACGCTCTGCTTTGAATTTTTCATCTGCGTGAATAAATACGTTGAAGCAGTCATCTCTGTCTTTCAAAATAAAATCGGCACATCTTCCTACTATAACACAAGGTCCCTTATCTGCTAAATCTAAAATTATCTTTCTCTGAGCATTCCATACATAATCATTTATAGATATTCCGTTCACATCTCTTCCTACAAATGCATATGAAAAAATACTCTTAGTTGGTGAATGTTCACCCTGTTCCTTAATAAACTCCTGTGAAAATCCTGTTTCTTCATGTACTTTCTCAATTATTTCCCCATCATAAAAAGGAATATTAAGTCTCTCTGCAAGTTTTCTTCCTACTGTTCTTCCGCCGCTACCAAATTCTCTACTAATTGTGATAATATTCTTTTTCATAAGCCACGTCCTCCTCGTTCATTTTATATATAAATTATATCACAATTTCGTATTTTTTGTGCAATTAATCATTACAAAATCATGCAAAAAACTGAAACTATACCGCTTGGTTTTTGTATTTTTGTTATGCACACGGCTTCGCCTTGTATAACACTTCGAATCCGCTTCGCTTCTTCTCAGTGATTATACATTCGCCAAATTTTTTCAGTTTTTTTTGCCAGCAAAAAACTGAAAAAACTTGGCTCATTGTGCATAACAAAAGAGCGACAACCGTAAATTTTAAAATTTACAATTATCGCTCAGTTACATATATCATGGAGTCATTGCGACTCTGTCAGGGGACAGCTGTCTGCCCCGAGCAAATTCTATGTAATTATATAATCTCAATTCAGTCCGACATTCTAAATCAATCTTAGTTATTGATTAACTTGTCTTCTTCATTATTCCAGCTGTAAAGTTTTCTGATTTCCTGTCCAACTTTTTCTGATGGATGTTCTGAAGCTAACTTTCTCATTGCCTTGAAGTGTACCTGACGTCCTGCTGGTGACATATCAAGTAAGAATTCTTTTGCGAATGTTCCGTCCTGAATATCGCTAAGTATTTTCTTCATTGCTTTCTTTGTTTCTGCTGTAACAATCTTTGGTCCTGTTACATAATCACCATATTCTGCTGTATTTGATATTGAATATCTCATTCCTGCAAATCCTGACTGGTAAATTAAGTCTACGATAAGCTTCATTTCATGGATACATTCAAAGTATGCGTTTCTTGGATCATATCCTGCTTCACATAATGTTTCAAATCCTGCCTGCATTAATGCACAAACACCACCACAAAGTACTGCCTGTTCTCCGAATAAGTCTGTTTCTGTTTCTGTTCTGAATGTTGTTTCAAGAACTCCGGCTCTTGCTCCACCAATTCCTAATGAATATGCTAAAGCTATATCTAATGCCTTACCTGTTGCATCCTGTTCTACTGCTACTAAACATGGTGTTCCTTTTCCTGCCTGATATTCTGAACGTACTGTATGTCCAGGTGCCTTAGGAGCAATCATTGTAACATCTACATCCTTAGGTGGTACGATACATCCGTAATGAATGTTGAATCCGTGTGCAAACATAAGCATGTTTCCTGCTTCAAGGTTTGGTTCGATGTCTTTCTTGTACATATCGGCCTGTAATTCATCATTAATAAGAATCATAATGATGTCAGCTTTCTTTGCTGCTTCTGCTGCTGTATATACCTTGAATCCCTGCTTTTCAGCCTTAGCCCATGACTTGCTTCCTTCATATAAACCAATGATGACATCGCATCCTGATTCCTTTAAGTTTAATGCATGTGCATGTCCCTGGCTACCATAACCGATGATTGCGATTGTCTTTCCATCTAATAATGAAAGGTTACAATCTTCCTGATAAAATATTCTTGCTGTTTCCATAATATTTTATGCCTCCTATTTAATTAATCTCATTTATAAAAATGTTTATTTTTTTCTTACAGTTTTGTATTATATCGCTCGCGTTGTCTTATGTCAATAGTGTTGTCTGTTTTCTTTGTAAAAATTTTTATGCAAAATTTTTATGTCTGTCTTGTAAATCTAAATTCTCCCCCCAATTTATTACGCTATTTTGCAAATTTTTACGGCAATTTCTTACGCTTTTACAATAATTGGTACTGCTTTCTTTTAAATCATTTAGTTAAGCCTTGTTATTACCCTGATTTTTATTTATTTCTAACTGGTCAATAGCATGCATGATATGCACCCGCATTGCACTTCTGGCACCTTCTGCATTTCTATTTTTCATAAATTCCATAATCATTCTATGCTCTGATATAACCTGCTCTACAGGAATATGCTCTGTTTCATACAAATAAACACCTTTTTCAATTGACTGATGAAGTACAGGCTCTAACTGATTTATAAATTCATTATGGGTTGCATTTGCAATGGAGCAGTGGAACATCATTTCTTCATGTGTATAATCTATGCCTTTTAAAAGCAGTCCTTCTATTTCTTTACCTATGGCAAATATTCTTTCTAACTCTCTATCTGATGCCCTTATTGTCGCATAATATGCAACCTCCGGTTCAAATATGAGACGCATTTCATAAAGGTCATCTATATCAACCTTTGCGGATGCCGTATCTTCAAGACCTGCTACCATTTTAGGAGTGTAATCTTCTCTTACAAATGTTCCTTTTCCCCTCTTTATTTCCAGTACATTTCTTGCTACTAAAATACGTATTGCTTCTCTTAAGGTAATTCTACTTACTCCGAGTTCTTCAGATAACTGAAGTTCATTTGGAAGTTTATCACCTGGATTATATTTTTTTTCAACTTTTATCATCGACATTATTGTCTCTACAACATCATCCGATAATCTTTTATTTTTTCCCATAATAATCTCCATTCAAAAAACCACATAGCCATATTGTTTTTTGGCCATGTGGTTTATAATTCAAAATATAATATACAGGTTCAAAAACACCTAAATTATAGTTATGCTTTTATTTCGATATAATTTGATACCTTTGCCTTATCAGGCCTCAAGTTGGGGGCCTTTGACCTCAACATCTTAACATATCTATAAGTATTTCTTTAATACATCAACTTTGTCTAAATTTTCCCATGGAAGGTCAAGGTCAGTACGTCCAAAGTGACCATAAGCTGCTGTCTGCTTGTAAATCGGTCTTCTCAAATCTAACATCTTGATAATTCCTGCCGGTCTTAAATCAAAGTTTTCTCTAATGATATCTACTAACTTATCATCATGAATCTTTCCTGTTCCAAATGTATCAACCATTATTGAAGTTGGCTGTGCAACACCAATTGCGTATGATAACTGAATTTCACATTTTTCAGCAATTCCTGCTGCTACAATATTTTTAGCTACATATCTTGCTGCATAAGCTGCTGAACGGTCTACCTTTGTGCAGTCCTTACCTGAGAAAGCTCCGCCGCCGTGACGTGCATATCCACCATAAGTATCAACAATGATTTTTCTTCCTGTAAGTCCGCTGTCACCATGTGGTCCGCCGATTACAAAACGTCCTGTAGGATTGATAAAATATTTTGTATCCTCGTCTAACATTTCCTTAGGAAGTACCGGTTCAAATACATATTTCTTTATGTCTTCATGAATCTGTTCCTGTGTAACATCAGGATCATGCTGTGTTGATAATACTACTGCTTCAATTCTTACAGGCTTATCATTTTCGTCATATTCTACTGTTACCTGACTCTTTCCGTCCGGTCTAAGATATGCTAACACTCCATCTTTTCTTACTTTTGTAAGCTGTTTTGTTAATTTGTGAGCTAATGAAATTGGAAGTGGCATTAATTCTTCTGTTTCATTTGATGCGAAACCAAACATCATACCCTGATCTCCTGCACCAATTGCTTCAATTTCTTCATCACTCATCTTGTTTTCTTTTGCTTCTAATGCTTTATCAACACCCATTGCGATATCTGTTGACTGTTCATCTAATGCAACTATAACACCACATGTATCTGCATCAAAGCCATATTTTGCTCTGTCGTATCCAATTTCTCTTACTGTATCTCTAACTGTTTTCTGAATATCAACATAACCTTTTGTTGTAATTTCACCCATAACTAAAACAAGACCTGTTGTAATTGATGTTTCGCATGCTACACGGCTCATAGGGTCCTGTCTCATTAACTCATCCAATATTGCATCTGAAATCTGGTCACAGATTTTATCAGGATGTCCTTCAGTTACTGATTCTGATGTAAATAATCTCTTCTCCATCATCGTTCTCCTTTTCTTAAACTTTATCTAATTTATCTTTTAGCAGATTTATCCAAAATTTCATAAAAGAAAATCCACTGTTTTAAACAGTGGATTTGAAATCAAGGTTTTCAAATCTTATTGATCGATTGCTCGCTCAGGTGGGCACCTTCCATATAGGGGTTGCCGTGGCATCACAGATCCTTGTATCTCCGCCAACTCTGAATAAGATAAATTAATCATTTTATATAACTAACAAAAGTAGAATAATACATTCATTTCTTTCCGTCAACCATTATTTTATGAACGCCATATAAATTCCATATAAAATATGAACCATTTTTTTTATAATCTATATATAAAATTGCACTTCTTAGCCGGTATCTACATATACATTATAAAATATTATTCCACTTTATTTCACAAATATTATTTGCTGTATTTTTCTTCTATTTCTGTAATCATCTTTACTCTGTTCTCATGTCTGCCGCCTTCAAATTCAGCTCCAAAGAATTCGTCAAGAATCATTTTTGCCAACTCATCTCCTACTACTCTTGCGCCAAATGCAATTATATTAGCATCGTTATGCATTTTTGTAAGTTTTGCTGAATATGGGTCACTACATACTGCTGCTCTAACACCCGGAACTTTATTAGCAGCCATTGAAATACCGATTCCTGTTCCACACATTAAAACGCCGTAATCTACATCTCCATTTACAACTGCTTCGCCAACTTCCATTCCCTTCTTAGGGTAATCGCATTTAATGATTTCTCCATTTTCATCATAATTTGTACCGTAATCTACACATTCATAGCCTTTTTCTTTCATATAAGCTATCATCTTATCTTTTAAATCTACTGCTGCATGATCGCATCCAAAACCAATCTTCATAATTTGTACCAACCTTTTCTTTTTATGTTTACTAAATTTATAAGTTTTATTCTACCATAAGTACGTTTTATCATAAGTATTCTGTGTGACTGTTACCAAAATTTTGTAGTCTAATTCTAATTAGCTGATTCTTACTTATTAATCCTTTACTTATTTAAATGAAACCTTTTTAATAATACATCATATTCAGTTATTTTCAATCATTTTGGCAGATATTTGCTAAAAATACATGTCTATCTGTCTCCAAATATATGCAAATATAAATCTTCTAATGTTGGTGAAACCTTTTTTGCATTGTCCACATCCGGAATCCCATCACACAAAAAACGCACCCTAATCTTTGCATATTCTTTTGACAAACTTGTAACTGTATATTTGTTCATAATTGAATTTACATCCTGTTCATTGATTTCTGCTTCTAATTCTCTCCTTTGGGTCAAGTCCTGCCGTTGGCTCATCTAAAATAAGAATCTTTTGGTCATTTAATATAGCCTGTGCAATTAATGCTCTTTGTTTCATGCCCCCTGAAAAGGATTTTAATTTTTTATTTTTAACATCATACAAATTAACAAATTTAAGAACTTCTTTTATTTCTCACAGAAGTTATATTGTCAATCTAGAATATGTTTCTAAATTCGACCATTCATTAATCTATTTCTCCTGCAATAAATTGCAGGCCTATTTAACCAGAAGAAAATATACACAATTTAAAGATGCGTATTTAATATATTTAGAAAGCACAAGATAATAAATGCCAGTGAACTTACTTCACTGGCACTTTTATTATGTTAGTAGAATTTATTATGATTTTTCTCCATATTTTTTCAGGAGTAGTTATCAAATCTTATTCGGTTTGCTTTATATCAAAGCTATTTCACATTTGAGATTGTTTTGTATAAACACTATTTTATTATGACATTAAACTAATGCTGCTCCAAGAGCTTTACATGCTGCAAGTGCTTCTTCATCAGGCATTTCATTAGCAATTACACTATCTGTTGCAAGTTTAATTCCTGATGCTGCACAGTCAGCTTCCCAATTTTCCATCCATTCGCCTGTTCCCCAACCGTATGAGCCAAATAATGCTACTTTCTTTCCCGGTAATTCAGGTTTGCACTCATCAAACATTGGTGCAAATTCGCTTTCTTCCAAAACTTCGTCTCCCATGGCAGGGCATCCAAATGCAATTCCATCATACTCTTTTACTTTAGCTGCGCCAAAATCTGCTGCTGCAATTAATTCGGCTTCTGCACCTGTTTCTTTTATTCCTTCAACTACAGCTGTTGCCATTGTTGATGTATTACCTGTTCCTGTCCAAAATACTACTGCGATTTTACTCATTTGTTAAAATCCTCCTTATTTATATTTGCTTATGATTATTCATAAGTTTTTTATTATATGATATTATTTTCAGAATATAACTGACTAATTATTATGTGCTACGTGTTATAACTAATCTGCCTACTTATATTCATTTAAGCTGCAACTGTTAATTGCATAACACTACGCCCGCTAATCCAAAGATTCATATAAATATCTCTGCATTTTTTATATTTACGAAATGTCTTTGTTGCCTCTTCTTCATTGCAATATACTTTCCAATAACCTGTACATTTGCAATTGCATCCATGATTTTCAATAAAGCCTTTTACATCACCTATTGGATATCCTAAAAATATTCCTATCTCATGTGGAAACTGATTTAACTTTTCAAATTTCTTCTTTAACTGGAGTATTATGTTTTCGCAATTAACGCCTCCGACAATTTCATTGTCATCAATCAAATATCCCTGATTTAATAAGAATTTACTTATTTCATCCCTGTTTAATATTTTTTCCAAATCTGCTCTTCTGTAAACATATATAAGGGCTTTATTCACTCCTACGTTTTCTGACAAAATGTCAAATGTAATACCTTTTCTCTTCATTTTTGAATTCCAATAGGCCACTCTTACATGAAGTTCTTTTAGTGATTTATATGTATATGTAAATAGGCTTGCTGCCTTAATGGACGCTAATGTTGGAGAACAATGCTCTATTAACTCCTGCTCAAACATATTACTTACCTCTCAAACATTTTAATTTTCGCCTTTAGTTAGTTATAACTAACCTATAGGTCAAAAAATTACGGGCTTTATCAGTCATAAGTCATGTTTCATTGGAGGTAGAAACTTACTTATGACCTAAACACTTTCGTGTTGCATTATGCCCGATTTTATAGGTGCAGTTAGTTGTTAAAACTTTATGTTAGTCTTAACTAACTACAATATACTTTACATTCTTTTGTTTGTCAATATAAATTTGTAGAAATAATCTTTTTAGTAACAATTAATCTAATTAAACATACAATACAATGTCTAAAAAAGAACTGCAAATAAAAGCATTCACAATTATTTGCAGTTCCTCTTTAATTTAAATTTTTCTAATTATTCATCTTTCAAAATCAGCTAATTAAATTCTTTCAACTTTAATTAAGTTTGTATTACCTGATGTGCCATTTGTATATCCACCTGTAATTACGATTCTGTCATCTTTTTCTAAGCCAAGTACTTCTTTAGCTGTTTTCTTAGCTGTGTAGAATAAAACTTCTGTAGAATCAAATTCTTCTACCATAACAGGTGTTACACCCCATGATAAAGCTAATTTTCTCCATGTCTTCTCATTTGTTGTAAGACCTACAATATCAACCGGTGAACGGAATCTTGAAATCATTCTTGCTGTCATACCTGATAATGTACATACAGCAATTCCTTTTGCCTTAATATCAATGGCCATACCACATGTTGCATGTGAAATAGCATCTATTTCATTTCTAATCTGGAAATCAAAATTTCTAAATCTTTTATCATAATGGATACTCTGTTCTGTTCTTTCAGCAATCTTAGCCATTACTTCTACAGCTTTTACCGGATATTTTCCTGCTGCAGTTTCTCCTGATAACATAATTGCACTTGTTCCATCGTAAACAGCATTAGCAACGTCTGATATTTCAGCTCTTGTAGGTCTGATATTTGTAATCATTGACTCTAACATTTCTGTTGCTGTAATAACTCGTTTACCAAGCATACGACACTTAGTAATCAAATGCTTCTGAATTGCCGGAAGCTCTTCGTATGCAATTTCAACACCCATGTCACCACGGCCAATCATAATGCCTTCACAGGCTTCGCAAATTTCTTCAATATTATCTACACCTGCCTGATTTTCAATCTTTGCAATGAGGTCGATATCTTCACCGTCATTTTCTTTCAAAAACTGCTTTACATCTAATAAATCCTGCTTCTGTGATACAAATGAGCATGCAATATAAGCAACTTCATTTTTAATACCAAATAATATATCCTGCTTATCCTGTTCACTTAAATATTTCTGTTTTAATACTTTGTTAGGGAAGCTCATGCTCTTTCTGTCTGATAAAACACCACCTACTGTAACTTCTGTGATAATGTTGTTTCCCTTAATTTCTTTTACGACAAATTCCATTAAACCATTATTTAATAAAATTCTGTCCCCTACATTTAAATCCTTGTTCAAATTCTTATAAGATACAGAGACTATTGTCTGGTCACCCTCCACTTCATCAGTTGTAAAAGTAAATGGGTCTCCAGCCTTTAATTCAATCTTTCCGTCTTTAAATGTTCTAATTCTATATTCTGGTCCCTTTGTATCTAGCATAACCGCTATAGGAAGATTTAATTTTGTTCTAACTTTTTTAATTATATCAATTTTTTTCTGCTGTTCTTCGTGTGTGCCATGTGAAAAATTGAGACGCGCAACGTTCATTCCTGCTTTACACATATCTGTAATGATTTTCTCGTCTGTAGATGCCGGTCCTATTGTACATACAATCTTTGTTTTACGCATTATTATTCTCCTTATACGCTTAATTTACTTAATCTGAATCTTCTAAACCAAGGATAGATATTTGTGAAACTATATTTGAAATATCATACCAAATACATTCTATCTAACCCCATTTATAATACAAATATCCTTTATTTATTTCAACTGTTTTTTCCTATTTAAAAGAAAAATACACTTTTTAGCATCAAATACTTTATTTTTAAAACTAAAAAGGAAAAAATCCTTTAAGTATAGGTTGTGCCATTTTAGAAAAAATATCCATTTTCTAAGCAAATCACCTTAACTTAAAGGACTTTATGTTTTTGCAAATATTTTATTGTCGAGGTATATTCAACTGATATGCAATCTATTGTTTATTTTGCTCTCAATTTTTTATATTATCCGTATTTGCATTTTTATTTCACTTACTGATATACAAAAATTATCTTATCAGATGTAATAAAATTTATATCATATTCTATTTTTATTTCTTTTGCATTTTTTGGTACTTCAAATAACACCTTTCCTTTTGTTTTTCTTCCCTTTGAAAGAGTTGCATCTAAACTTTCCTGATCAAAATCATAATATGATTCGCAATCATATCCATCTGCATAACATGAAAAATCACTTGTAGAAATATATTCATTATCATCTGATATATTTTCAAATTCAAATGTAGCATATATTATTTTGTTTCCCTTTGCCGGTTCTGAATATTCACTATAATCAGTAAATTCACCACATTCCAAAAAAGAAACTTTCAAACTTTTAGTTTCAACTACATCGCCTTTTACAAACTCAGTCTGTACTGACTCTTCCTGTTTATCATTTTTAGAATCAGCATCGCCTTTATTTTCATCATTAGAATCTTTCTTTTTGTCATCTGTCTGTGACACTTTTTTAGGGTTTGAATCAGTTCCTGATTTATCTGAATCTCCTGAGTTTCCCCCTGCTGCTGCAATTATGATTACTACAATTACTATTGCTGCTATCCACCATTTTTTCTTCTTTTTCTCGCCTGCCATAATTTTCCTCGTATGATGTATTTAAGTTTCGATACACCAATACTCTCCTCCTTCTAAAATGTTATATTTAACCGGATTAATTTCTGAAATTGAAATCGTTTCTCAAATCCTAAAAATATAGTCAAGGGAATTATGACCGTTTTAAGTTTTGAAATCGGAAATCATTTCGTAAATCCGTGTCTGATTTACAACTATTTTATAGGATTTGTGGAAATATTTGGTATGCTGTCAGCATACAATTATTAAATTGTAAATTTGCATTAATTTATTAAATTTCGTGGATAGTTTTATATGTATATTTAATTGCAATTTGCAAACTAAGCAAACAAAACTAAGCTTAAAGTGGCCTTACATTTATAACTTACAATTTATATAATTATCAATGCAACAACTATTAATAATACGAGAATTGTAACCGGATAAATTGCAAATCCAATCAATCTTATCAACATATTTTTTTCTTTTACAATCGGAAGTCTGTCTCTTATTCCTCTCCAATTAAAGTAAATTGCTACTGTAACTAATTCTGTTATCAGCATAATTATCCTGAACACTATATCTTCTTTTGTCTTAACAACCGGATTAGAACTACTTGACTCCATCGCCATTGCAAGACTAATCATACTTGCATATCCTGCCAATGCAATTAACATGTTAGCAATCTTTCCGCTTCTAAATCCAGGTGGTAAAAATGACTGTTTTATTTTTTCATCAGTTTCATTACACTGAAGACTAATTTTTTCGCCTAATTTATTATTTAATGCCTGCTCTAACTTTTCTATATTTTTATATCTTTTTTCAGGATCTATAGATATACATTTATCTATTATTCTTTTAAGCCTATTTGTTTCTTTATCAGGATACTCATCAACCATGAGTATATTTTTCATTAGCATTCCTATCGAATAAATATCTGACCTGCAATCCGTCTGTGCAAAACCACACTGTTCAGGTGATGCATATCCTTGTGTTCCCATTATTACTGTATCAACACTTTGATTTTCGTCATATTCCCTTGAAATGTTAAAATCTACAAGATATACGACATCATCATTTGAAACTATAATATTTGTTGGTTTTATGTCTCTGTGAATAATAGGCGGATTCATATTATGTAACTGTTTTAAAATATTACACAACTGTTCCATGATTTTTTTTACTGTTTCCACATCAGTTTTGTTATATTTATTGTCCAAAGTCAGTCCATGTATATATTCTTCTATAATAATAAGTTCTTTCTCATCTTCTATAATTTCATATACTTTTGGAATTCCTTTGATTTGCCTGTTTTTCAAAATTTTATATATTTCTATATTATAATTTTTCAAAGTCTTTTTAATGTATATTCCATCGTTTACAGTATTTTTTACTAATTTCACATTTTCATGTTTTCCCATATCGGACAGTTCTTCGTAAATTGACAAAATATATTTTTCTCTGTTAGTCATATTGATTTCCCCTTGCATTTTTAATAAACTGATGTAGTTAAGATTATACACTATTTTTGATTATCGTAAAAGAAAGGACGTTTTAATTTGAAAAAATCAGACATAAAGAATTTATCGGAAAAACCTACTGATGATCTTTTAAAAATATTAAAATCTGCTAATAAAAAGAATGATTTAAAATCATATATTTCATCAAATTTAGATGAAAGTCTAAGTCTTGATGAATATTTGGAAAATAAACTTGCTGATAAAGGAATTTCTAAAAGCCAGGCAATTAAAAATTCAAACCTCGATAGGACTTACGGTTATGAAATTTTTAAAGGGCAAAAGATTATAGGACGTGAAAAATTAATCGCAATCTGCATTGGAATAGGTCTGAATCTTACTGAAACGCAGCGTGTTCTCACTATTGGTAAACAAAAAATCTTATATGTAAAGGATGCAAGAGATTCTATAATTATTTTTTCCATCAATAATAATTACTCAATCATGGAAACAAATGAATTATTGTTTGAAGAGAATTTTGAACCTATAAAATAATAGTTACAGAAACGGTTCTAAACTTTACTCAAAACCTGATAAGCAGCGCAGAAAGCAATATAATACACAAAACTCCCAACCTGTTATGGCTGAGAGTCTTTGTGTTGTTATTATATATACATAATTCCTACTGGAATAATGGAGTTGAATAGTATCTATCACCGCTATCAGGTAATAGAACTACAACATTCTTTCCTTTGTATTCAGGACGCTTTGCTACCTGAATTGCTGCATAAAGGGCTGCTCCTGATGAAATACCTACTAACACACCTTCTTTAGCTGCAACTTTCTTTCCATATTCAAATGCAACTTCATTTGGTACTGCAATAATTTCATCATATACTTTTGTATTCAATGTGTTTGGTACAAATCCTGCTCCAATCCCCTGAATTTTATGTGGTCCTGATTCACCCTTTGATAAAACAGGTGATGTTTCCGGTTCTACAGCTACTACCTTAACGTTAGGGTTCTGTTTCTTTAAATATTCGCCTACACCTGTAATTGTTCCACCTGTACCTACACCTGCAACAAATACATCTACGTTTCCATCTGTATCTTCCCAGATTTCAGGTCCTGTTGTTTTTCTATGTGCTTCAGGGTTAGCCTGATTTTCAAACTGTGCCGGAATAAAGCTGTTTTCGATTTCTTCTGCTAATTCATTTGCCTTAGCTATAGCACCTTTCATTCCCTTAGCGCCATCTGTAAGAACAATCTCAGCTCCATATGCTTTAATAATGTTACGTCTTTCAATACTCATTGTCTCAGGCATTACGATAATGCTCTTATATCCTTTAGTTGTTGCAATTGCAGCTAAGCCGATACCTGTATTACCTGATGTTGGTTCAATAATTGTTGAACCTGGTTTTAATTTTCCTGTACGTTCAGCGTCTTCAATCATTTCTTTTGCAATTCTATCCTTTACGCTTCCTGCTGGATTGAAGTATTCAAGTTTTGCTAAAATCTTTGCTTCAACACCTTCAGTTTCTTCAATATGTGTAAATTCAACTAATGGTGTATTTCCAACTAATTCTAAAGCTCCCTTATATATCTTTCCCATAATAATCCTTCTTTCTTTTCTTGCGGGTTCCGTTGTCTTTTTACGCTTAATGCGTTTTTTGCGGGTTCCGTTTTATTTTTATTACAAATTTTATTATACCACAATATTTTGCAATACATATATTATATTACATTGGTATCAAAATTCTCCAACTTTAATGCCTCCAGATTGTTCCGTGCTATGCACTCCCACAATCCTACCCAATATTCGCATATCGTGGGTATCATCCCACTTTTTTGCTCATATTGGGCAGGTCCCAAGGTCTTTCACCCACTTATGAGCAAGCTCATGTGGGTTTAAACCTTTTGACCTTAGTATCATTATTTCACTGCTTTAAATGCTTCTTCTAAATCTTCAATAATATCATCGATATTTTCTGTACCGATTGATAATCTGATTGTGTTTGGTTTGATTCCTGAACCTAAAAGTTCTTCTTCTGTCATTTGTGAATGAGTTGTTGATGCAGGATGAATAACTAATGATTTAACATCTGCTACATTTGCCAACAATGAGAATAATTCAAGATTATCAATGAAATCTTTTGCCTTCTGTGCATCACCTTTAATTTCAAATGTAAAGATTGAGCCACCACCGTTAGGGAAGTATTTCTTGTAAAGTGCCTGCTGTTCAGGGTCCTTTGATACTGATGGATGATTTACATTTTCAACCTGTGGATGATTATTCAAATATTCTACAACCTTTAATGCATTCTGAACATGTCTTTCAACTCTAAGTGATAATGTTTCTAATCCCTGTAAGAAAATGAATGCATGAAATGGTGAAATTGTTGCACCTGTATCACGAAGTAAAATAGCTCTGATTTTTGTTACAAATGCTGCAGGTCCTACTGCCTTTGTAAAGCTTACGCCATGATAACTTGGGTTTGGTTCAACTAATGAAGCGAACTTTCCTGATGCTTCCCAATCAAATTTACCGCTATCAACGATTACACCACCGATTGTTGTTCCATGTCCGCCGATAAATTTTGTTGCTGAATGAACAACGATGTCTGCACCATATTCAATTGGTCTTACAAGATATGGTGTTGCAAATGTATTATCGATTACTAATGGAATCTTATGTGCATGTGCAATATTTGCAATCTTCTCAATATCTACTACGTCTGAATTTGGATTTCCAAGTGTTTCAATAAATACAGCCTTTGTGTTTTCCTTAATTGCTGATTCAATTTCTTCATAATTAAATGGATCAACAAATGTTGTTGTAATTCCATATGATGGAAGTGTGTGTTCTAAAAGGTTGTATGTACCACCGTAAATGTTCTTTGCTGCAACAATGTGGTCACCGTTCTGTGCAAGGTTTTCAATTGTATATGAAATTGCTGCTGAACCTGATGCAACTGCTAATGCTGCTACACCACCTTCAAGTGCTGCAATTCTCTGTTCAAAAATATCTTCTGTAGGATTTGTAAGTCTGCCGTAAATATTTCCTGCATCTGTTAATCCAAATCTTGCTGCTGCATGGTCGCAATTTTTAAATACATATGATGATGTCTGATAAATTGGAACTGCTCTTGCATCTGTAACCGGATCCGGATTTTCCTGTCCTACATGTAACTGTAATGTTTCAAATTTTAAATTTCTTTCTGCTCTTGTTTTCTTTGCCATAATGTTTACTCCTTATCTTTCCTTAAATATTAATTATGTATACTACTTTCCAAATAATTTTCTCTACTTAATAACAACAACACATTCGATCATCTTTTGGAATATAGTATGTTTCTTGTACAAAACTTACCATGTTTTATCCTCGCTTTCAATTTCATAGTTTTCATAGTAGAACGCTATGATTTATCAACTGGCACTATCATATCCTACTTTTCATAGTATGTCAATAGGAATTAAGGATTTTTTTATATTTTCTTTGGTCTTGGATTATATTACGCCTGATAACGACATTGAAATACTGAATAGAAGGAGTATATTTTCTTTGGTATTGTGTTATGTAAACTAGTTTACAGATTATTTTCCTTTTCTTTCATATAATCTGTAAATTTGTTTTAAAAAATGCTTTTTTATAAAATTAAATACGGATGACTCTCAAATTTTGAAAATCATCCGTAATTATATTTTCTTATTTTAAATTTTATTCGTTTTGCCATAATTTTTTACGGATAATTCTGCAATACACACAATGTTTCCGTAATATTTAATATTCATATCGCTTACTTATCAATTGCATCTGTATTTGGAATGTCTACACATTCAGGATTCTTCACTGTTCCTTTTGCCCATGCGCTTCCAACATCACAACGGCCATGATGATGAACTTCTCTCACTTCACCATCTTTTACACCATCAGATACATTTAAATTAATTCTGCTTGTACCTGCTGCAACTTTTCCGTCTAACATATTAATAATATTTTCAATATCTTTTTCGCTTGCCATATTTTTTCCTCCAAATAAATTTTTTTGCTTTACTTATAGCTCTACCGCAATATACATAGTCATTAAAGTTTTGAGATTTCGACCTAACTTCATGGAATACTTTATTTTACTTAATTTCTCTACCGCAGTATATATAGTCATCAAAATTGGGGACTTTTGGTCTCAACTTTATGGAATTATACTGTTTTACTTGATTACTCCGCCACAGTATACATAGTCATCCATGTAAAATACCGCTGCCTGTCCTGGTGTTACTGCCCTTTGAGGTTCGTCAAATGTGCATTTAATTGTACTCTCATCTATCGCTTCAACAACACATGATGCTCCTTTATGTGAGTATCTGATTTTTCCTACAAGTCGTACCGGTTCATTAATTGATTCAACTGCCATATAATTTACATTTTCAACAATTACTTCTTTTGTAAATAATGCATCATTTTCACATAAAACAATTTCATTTGTATCAGCTTTAATTTCTTTTACAAACATTGGTTTTCCAAATGTTACACCAAGTCCTTTTCTCTGTCCTATGGTATAATGCGTTATTCCTTTATGTTTACCTACAACTTCGCCATCTTCTAATATAAAATTCCCGGGCATACATTTAGTATCTGACTCTTCTTCTATAAACGAAGCATAATCATGGTCTGGCACAAAGCAAATATCCTGGCTGTCAGGTTTGCTTGCCACTTCCAAACCAACCTTCTCTGCTATTTTTCTAATTTCATCTTTTGTGTATTCTCCTACAGGCATTAACGTATGAGCTAACTGTTCTTGAGTTAAATTGTATAAAGCATATGTCTGGTCTTTTTCGACTGTTACTGAATTTCTGATTGTATATCTGCCATTTTCCAATTTTATAATTCTTGCATAATGACCTGTTGCGATATAATCTGCCCCTATTTCCATGGAGCGCTTTAAAAGCGACTCCCACTTTACATAACGGTTGCAGGCAATACATGGATTTGGTGTTCTTCCATGCAAATATTCACCTACAAAATAATCTATAACATACTTTTTAAAATCAGTTTTAAAATTCATTACATAATATGGAATATCAAGTCTGAAAGCTACCCTTCTTGCATCGTCAACTGCTGACCAGCCACAACATCCACCTTCATGTTCCATTGTTATATTATCTTCATCCTGCCATATCTGCATTGTTGCTCCCATAACATCATATCCCTGCTCTTTAAGCAAATATGCTGCCACCGATGAATCAACACCGCCAGACATACCAACGACTACTTTTTCTGCCATAAAACTCTTATCGTTCCTTTCATTTTAAAATTACAAAAATTTTATTTTTCTTTTTTAGATATACTTTTTATATCCACATCATTTTATCATTATAAATGAAAAAAAGCGAGAGGTTAGTGAATCAAACTATAAAGTTAACATCTTTTAACAATTATAATTTACAAAAACCTCTCACTTTTATAAATCCCAGGGTCCTATTTCAATTTTTGTAGTTTAATATTCTTCTTCCTCTTCTTTTTCACTGATGTCATTAACCGGCTTTTCAAGACCTTCAATCTTAATATTATGCTTTTCTGCATAATCCCATAATGCTGCGTGAATTGCCTCTTCTGCTAACAATGAACAATGTACTTTTACAGGTGGAAGTCCGTCTAATGCTTCCATAACTGCTTTGTTTGTTACCTCCAAAGCCTGCTGTATTGTTTTTCCTTTTACAAGTTCAGTTGCCATACTACTAGTTGCAACTGCTGCTCCACATCCAAATGTCTTAAACTTAACATCCTGAATTATTCCATTATCATCAATATCTAAATACATTCTCATGATATCGCCACATTTAGCATTTCCAACTGTACCAACACCACTTGCGTTTTCTATTTCGCCGACGTTTCTTGGATTCATAAAATGATCCATAACTTTTTCACTGTACATAGTTTATCCTCCTTCTTTGAAATTTAAAATATTATTTATTTTTTGCTACGTAATCTGCATACAATGGTGACATTGCTCTTAATCTTTCTATAATCTGTTTCAAATTATCAATTACAAAATCTATTTCTTCTTTTGTGTTTTCCTCACTAATTGTAAGTCTGATTGAACCATGTGCAATTTCGTGTGGAAGACCAATAGCAAGTAATACATGTGAAGGGTCTAATGAACCTGATGTGCAGGCTGAACCACTTGATGCACATACGCCCTTTTGGTCTAATAATATTAACATTGATTCACCTTCTATGAATCTGAAACAGAAATTCATATTATTAGGAAGACGTTTTTTTCTGTCTCCGTTTAATCTTGTAAATGGAATTTCATTTAAAATTCTATCAATTGCATAATCTCTTAATTTTGTTTCGTACTCACTTCTTTCTTTAAGTGCGTCTCTTGCAATTTCAGTTGCTTTCTTTATTCCAACAATTCCAGGTACATTTAATGTTCCGGCTCTTCTCTTTCTTTCCTGAGCTCCGCCATGAATAAATGAACCAATCTTTACACCTGTTCTGATGTATAAAAATCCTATCCCTTTAGGGCCATTAAATTTGTGACCACTAACACTTAACATATCAATATGTGCATCATCAACATCGATTGCAATATGTCCATAAGCCTGTACAGCATCTGTATGGAATAAAATGTTATGTTCCTTCGCAATCGCACCAATTTCTTTTATTGGTTCGATTGTACCAATTTCATTATTTGCAGTCATAATCGATATTAAAATAGTATCCGGTCTGATTGATGCTTTGAGCTGCTCTAAATCTACAATACCGTTTTCATCTACATCAAGATATGTTACTTCGAATCCTCTTCTTTCAAGATATTCACATGTATGAAGAATTGCATGATGCTCAATCTTCGATGTAATAATATGTTTTCCTTTATTCGCATAAGCTTCTGCTGTTGCTTTTAATGCCCAGTTGTCAGATTCACTTCCACCTGCAGTAAAATATATTTCCTGAGGTTTTGCATTTATAAAATCAGAAATTGTAACTCTTGCCTGATCTACAACCTTCTTAGCATCATTTACAAATGAATACACAGAAGATGGATTTCCATACTGTTCCAAAAAATATGGTTTCATTTCTTCAAATACTTCAGGCAACACTCTTGTAGTTGCTGCATTATCCATGTATATGGTCTTGTTCATAACAGATACCTTACCTTTCCACAAACTTAAATCTATTGTTTTATTGTATATATTCCTAGTAAATTGATATGATTTACACTATGCATTATAACACGTTAATTCCTATTGTCAAGGTATGATTTGTAACACCTGGCATAGGTATATAAATTCTAGTTTCAAAGCGTGTTTGCAACAATTGTTAGAATTGAATATCTCACGAAATATATTTTATTCTCAATATTGCTTTTTCTTATAACGCACAATGCCAGAGTCAAAAACCCGAAACTGCAATGTTCTTATACAAAACTAGTTTACGGCTTAGCGACTCTGGCATTAAATATATTTCTTATTATTTGTAAGTTTTAATTAAAATATGCACTGTTTTTAATATTCTTATGCATAATGATATCTTCTCTTCTATTTTTAATTCATCACATTATGCAATGTAATAATACACATATTCACCTACTTCACCTTCACGTTTTACATATTTATTTTCTATTTGCAATATATTTCTTATTCATTATTTTTACTATTTAATTGTAGTATTTTGTGAATAAATATATGCTTTTTATTTGTTATACAACTGAAAATCGTATAATCTTAGTGTTCCAACTCCGTCATCTGGTGTGAACACCTTAATCATTACATAACGTGCCTTCTGATTTCCTATGTTAAATGAAGCTACGGCTGAGTTATTGGATGCCTGATAATCTACTGATGTCCAATCATTATTATTGTTGGATATAAGTACCTCCCACTCTGTGGCATTTCCAAATCCTTCTTTGCTTTTTGTATTATAAATTGTATATGTATTAAATTCCTGCTCTTTTCCAAGGTCAATTTTTACCCAGTGTTTTACTCCATTTAAGCTGTATTCTCTACTTGTTACATTTGAACTTGTTGCACACCACTTTGTATCCAGTTTACCGTCAATTAACTTATCAGCGCTTTCATTGTCATTTGTATAACCTGAACATTCATAAGCTTTTCCATTAAGACAGAGATTTGTTCCATCCGAAACTGTATTATTTAACTGTGCTGCTGTTTTGTTTCCATGTATTTTTTCTCCTACCATTGGATATTCAGGATTTGCAATTCCATCTATGTTTTCTGTTACCCAGTTATCTTCATAATTAGCAAATCCTTTAAATGTCCACGTTCCAGCCTTTAATTCCTCTACATATTTCTTTCTCAAGGATTCTATGCAGTCATATCCTGTAATCTGTTTTACAACATTGTTAAATGGTGTTGTTGTATCATATGGGTCATCTGTGTATGTTTTTCCTGTATTGTTATCTTTGATAAGTTTATTAATACTATCAATTAATCCATATTTCAATGTTCCATCCGCATTTTTTCTCGTTGGGTATCTTGAATCCATATATGCAAAGAACCATTTGTTATTTCCGTATTGTTCGTATCCCCAATCCTGAAGAGTCTCATCTGTTGCTTCATACACTTGTACATACTTTGGATTTGACCAATGGAAATATCTAAATCCTCCGTAATTTGCCATGTTTTCCGTCCACCATGCAACATCATCTCCGTAATTCAATTTGCCACTGTATTGCTGAACTGAATGCGTAATTTCATGGGAAAAGAATCCAATGTCTGTTGGATGACTGTTAGCATATTTTGTTGATACACATACAGTTGTTCCCTGACAATATGCCACTCCATCATAATTTTTGTCTGCCTTAAATGTTATCGTTGTCGGTTCTGTTCCGTTTCCCCATCTCTGATATAATCTTGGGTAACTGTTATAAAACAATTTTGTAAGTTCTTCCAAATATCCGTCAACCGTCACATCATTCCAATCACCTGTAAATAAAATATCATATTTACTTGAGCTTACAGTTGCACCTCTAAGTGCTATTTCCGAAAGTTGAATAGAATTACCATAAGACGCCTTGACATCCATCTTGTAATATTTATATGAACCTGTCTTATCTACTGCATAATTGTATGTCTTATAATTTTCATCTTCCATACCACTTTCATTTACAACATCAATTTTTTCCCAGTTATAACCATCTTTCGAGCCGTATAAAATCCATGACTTTGGATTTCTTCCTTTGTATGTTGCATTGTCATTTGCTGTTGTAAGACTATAACTATACAATATAGTTTCCTGCTTCATTTTCCATGCAATACTAAAATTACCAGAAAATTCAAATAACTTTGTTGTTATATCGCTGTCAAATATGTTCGCCGGAATTTCATTTCCATTTCCTTTTGCAGTTGTCTGTTCATTATAAACGCTTTCGAAATAAGTCATTAAATCATCACCCATTTCATCAGTTACATCTGCTATGTCTCCATGCAATGAAATCTCTGCTAACTGAAATCCATAGTAATTAGTTCCATTACCTTCAAACTGAATTAAAAAGTACTGAAAACTTTTTTGTACATCTGTTTCATATGTATATGTTTCTAAATTTTTAGCTTCAATTCCACTATCTGTCACAGTATCAATTTGTGTCCATGAAGTTCCATTATTTGAGCCATATAAATGCCATACTTTTGGATTTCTGTATGAATAAGCTGCACTATCATTTGCTGTTGTAAGTGTATATTTTTTAAGTACTATTGGTTTTTCCATCTGCCATGCAATACGCAATGGAAATCCATTTGATGTACACATTTTTGTATTTATATTTCCGTCAAATAGTTTTTCCACTCCTTCATTTGCACTTGTAGAAACTTTTGTTGAGCTTGCAGCATCAACCTGACTAATATATGAATCTACATTTATATTCTTTGGATGTTCTTCTGTTTCAGCTTCCTCATGAAATTCTGTAGTTACTTCTTGTAGTTTTGTTGTTTCTTCTATTTTCGTAGTTGTCTCTTCCGGTCTTGTTTCCGGTGCCTTTGTTGTCTGTGGTACCTTTGTTGTTTCTGGTGCTTTTGTTGTTTCTTTAATCTTTGTAGTTGTTTCTTCCTGCGTTGTTGTCTCTTTAATTTCCGTCGTAACTGATACAATAGTGCTTTCTATTATTGATTCTGATTCTTCTGTTACTATAGGATAATCTTCCTCTTTAGTCGTAATTTCTTCTCTATTTTCCTTTGATGTAACCGGAATGTTTTCCTTTTCTGTTTGGTTTTCTTTGTCCTTTGATGTTACTTCCACTGTTGATGATTCTACAGATTTTGTTGTGAAAACAGAACTACCTTCTCCTGATTTATTTACAGTCTCCTCATTCGCTTTTAATTTTACCTTTAATGTAAATTTTTTATTACCATATATTGCTTTAATCTTAGCATTTCCGACTTTTCTTCCTTTAATTACAATTTTTTGTTTATATTTTCCCTTCTTTTTAATTGAAACATTCTTCTTGCCATATACAATTTTCCATACTACTCTGTGCTTTACTTTCTTTAAAATAATAGTTTTCTTTTTTCCTACTGATACTGTAACCGTTTTTTTATTAAGTTTAACTTTGCCTGTAGCTGCATTAACCGGGATTACACTATCAGGCACTAAACTTACTGTTAAAACTAATGCAAGAATAATTGCCAACCCCTTTTTTACCAACTCATTATTTTTTTTCATAAAACCTCCTGCTTTTCCTTTTGCCTTTCTAAATTTTAAAATTAAATCTATTTTAACATTATAAAGAATTGCATTCAATTTTGTTCATTTCACATTTTTTACTTTTTTCATTCATTATTTTTACTATTTTCATATAGTACTTTGTCTTTTTATATCAAAATAACTTTATACTTTTATTAATTTCAAAAAAATAGGCCGTCACTAAGTGAACAGCCTATTTTTAATCAAGTTTCATTATTCTGATATTTTTTCCAGTATTTTACCTATATCATATTTAGGCACCGTCTCTTCTGCTAATTTTTTTATTTTAGCAACCGCATCAACGCTCTCTTCAAGTTGCTGTGCTATCTGCTCACAACTTTCACCTTTGCTTAATTTTTTGCATACCAATGATATTAAAAATTCTTCCATACCAGCTTGTCTGCCAACACGTCTGCCTTCTTCTATTCCTGCCCTCATCCCTTCTTTCATACCCTCTTTCATACCCTCTTTCATACCCTCTTTCATACCCTCTTTCTTTCCTGCTTTTATACCTTCTTTAATTCCTTCTTTCATACCCTCTTCACGTGCTAACTCTTTCTCATCCTCAAGCCATTCACTCAAACGCATATACTCCGTCCTCCATTCTGTACTTGATTTTATTCGTTCCACTTCTGATTTTAATATAACAGAAAACGAGTCATCAGTAAACTGGCTTCTAACTGCCCTAAGAAAAATTTTGCAGTCGTCACTAATATTTCCCATTTTTCCTTTTGTATTCATAAAAATGGTTGTTCTTCCCTCATTTAGATATAATCCTTCAACTTCTTCACATTTACTTGTAAATGTATACTTATATTGTTCTTCTCCAAACAAATCAAAATCACATATAAATATTACATATGTGTTGTTTAAATTCTTATATCTACAGCCTTTCTCAAGTAAATCCAAATCTATCAAATCATGATAATATCTGCTTCTTTTTTTCAGATTATCTATATTTAGATTCTGCATTTCCACGCTATACACAGCGTCTTCACCTTTGATATATGCATCTAATCTTATGCCTTTAGCATCACTTCTTATAGATATGGTTTTTTCGTAATCTTTATACTCAACCCTCGAAACCTCAACACCAATTATTTCAGTTAGAATCTTCGTGCATAATCTTTCATTCATCATTGCTTTCTGAAAAATAAAATTATCAGAAAGACCTAATTGTTCCCACTTTTGCAAAAATACTCCTTCCATATTCCGGCCGAACTTTTAATTTTTATTAGAATATTCTATATTTAAAGTGTAACATTGTTGTTTGGATTATGCAACAACTATATTATGTGATATTTGTCAAATTAAATAATTAATATGTTGCTCTAAATTTCCAATGAAATTATCGCATCTATTCTCTACATTAGCTCGCCCTGCATATCATCATTAAACAGTGCCATAATATTTGCTACTTTAGCGTCTACAAATTCATCTGTTAATTTTGTTGAACGTAATACAAGCTTATTATACAGATATTCTATTCCACCTCTTGCATATGAATTAAACAGCTCCATATCTTCCTTGTATCTATATTCGCTTTTGTCATTTGTATCAAATGCAACTCTTGCTTTTTCTTCCGGTGTCATATTTCTGCTATCATCAATTAGCAAAATAACCTGCATAATCGTTTTAAATCTGTCATACTCTCCTGCAATCTGCTTTAATTGAACTGTTCTTTTGTAATCTGTTTCAAAATCATCAGCTTTTTTATTTCCGGTTCTAAGTCCAATTATGGCACCCACTGCATATAAATCTACAAGTCTCTTAAATCTACTATTCTCTTCAACTTTTACCTGTGTCCACATTGCATCAGCATATTGAGCATATCTGCCATGTAATACAAAATCCTCATTTTTAAAATAGTCATACTTTTTTTCTTCCATTATTTTGCCCCTCCATTTCCAACTATAGTTGAACTTACATCAGAATATTCTCTTTCTACTCTGTAGCAATAATCGTCTAATGTATATTTATCAAGACCTGATGCCTCCCAGTCCTTATCAAGCATGAATATAATTACCTGTTCAGCAAATTCAGGCAATTTTCTTGAAATAAGTCCTATATTCTGAGTTCCCAATTTTGAAAATGGTGCATCGAGAACCAACGGAAGACTTAATACTGATTCTTTTTCTTCCTGATTGTTCTTTTCTCTCTTTGCTAATTCCAAAATGCTTACTATATATACAAAATTAATTGCAGTAACTTCTCCTTCTGAGAGGTTCTTTTCTTCTCCTCCCGCTTTGTAATACATATGCATTTTGTAATCGTCCTCCAATTTTGCATACTTTTCGTTACTATTAAACATTTTTTCATAATTATCACTAATAAGAGCGTTTAACTCATCTAATGTTTTATTTTTTCTGGCTTTTACATTGTAATCTGCCTTTTCAAAAATTGCTTCTGCATATGCAATAGCTCTATATACAACCGCATTTTCCCTATCCTGTTTTGCTATATCATCTAATTGTTTTGTTAAGCTTTCTTTTTCTTTTTGTAAACGTTCCAAACTATAGTTATATGCATTTATTGTACTCTCACAATCATTGCATCTATTTTTAAAATTCCTATACTTTCTTCTTACCTCCTCAAGATTTAGTTTTCTGTCAATCTTTCTTTCTAAATTTTCTATATTATTTTCTATTTCTTCAACTTCAGTCTGTGTATCTTCATAATCTCTACACTTTTCTCTAATTTCTGAAACTAACTCTGAATTATCATGCTTCCAATTAGCAAGTTTTGACTTTAATAATTTTGCCGGTCCTCCGATTTTATTAGGATATACATCCTGTCTTAACTTAACCATAGTTTCATAATGTGGGCTACCTTCTTCTAATTTTTCACCACAAAGACATACTCCATTGTTAAGAAGCCAGTCTATAGTGTCAGAAGTAACTCCCGGAATATCTTTTCCTTCAATATCAACTTCATTTAATATCGCCTCAACTCTCGGAAGTAATTCGCTTGTAAAAAATTTATCTGATTTACTAAGCAAATTTACAACATCTACATAATATTTTCGAGCATGATCCTTTTCACTGTCCAAGTTTCTTTCATATTTTTTTAAGTCTATCTGATATTGTTCCATGCTTTTGTTTTCATTAAGAGTTTCCTCTAATTCTTCAACCTTCTGTCTTGCCATTTCAAGGTCAGCCTTTTTGTTTTCAATAGCTTCTTTAGTGCTCCATATTTTTTTATCTATCTCTTTTATTTTATAATCTGCTTTTCTAAATTCATCTGTAGAACCTTTTACACTTCTTCTTAATTTAGTTAATACACTTGTCCTATACTCAGAATTTCCATTTTTTAAATGTTCTGTCATCTTAAGGATTGACGAAATACCTAAAATAATATTTATCGATTTTTCTATATCTTCTGATTTATTTTTAGTCTGACTCCATCTTTCACCATCGAAAAATAAATAATTTGATAATTTTTCAGGGAACATTTCTTCTATGGCTTTCTGTACGCATCCTGACGGATGATTTTTGTCACGATTTCCGGCATTACTTATAAGACTTCCACCATTCACACTCATATCCAAAAATGGAGTCATATTTATAGGCGAAACTGTTAAATCTCCCGGATCATCATATACTTTTTTAAACTTTTGGGTTCTTATAAATTCATAAGTTGTATCCCCATCTTCAACCACAAGCTCTACTTTTACATCAGCACTCTCATCCTGCCTAAGTGATGCAATAACTTCATTGTTTAATAATGTTATTTCTTTTACATTATCTACATAATTAGTTTTATTTACATTTCCGTATAATACCCATCTAAACGCCTGAGCAATTGTAGTTTTTCCAAATGTATTATCACCTAATATAATTGTTACATTCTTTTCCGGATCACATGAAAAATTTAATTCATTGTCTCCTTTATATCTCATAAAATTATGTAATTTAATTTTTCTGAATTTCATACTGTTCCCTCCAAATCTTTACGTGCTTTTTTTTGAATAATGTTGCAAATTCTATCTACCATTTGCTTATCACTGTATTCATTACTTCGTACATTTCTGTTTTCCATTTTACGGATTTCATTAAACATCTCATCAACTACCTGTTTCTCAACCTGAATTTTTTCATCCATCGTAATATTCCTCCATTTTTTCTATTTCTTCATCGATATCAAAAAATACACTATATGCGTTCATAATTTCTGTCATAAGACTTTCACCTACTATTCTGTTGTCCGCAAGTTTTGCAAATTCATTAATTCTATATAGTTCCCCAATTATAATTGACCTGTCCCGTTCAAAATCATCGTAAGCCACGTCTGTCAATTTTCTCGGTAAAGTTACAAAATCATAGATTTCTGCAAATTCTTTATTTGAACTTTTTCGTAAAAGTCTTCCTCTCCTTTGAATAAATTCCTTTGGATTTCTTGAACTGCTCATAATAAACGCTGTCTTAATCCCCGGAATATTTACACCTTCATCTAAACATTTAATAGCCGTAATTACCTGATAAAGACCATTTTGAAAATATTTCTTTATCTCCTGACGTTCATATAAATCTTCTTCTGCCGTAAACCTGTGAGCCCTCATACCTAATGATTTGTTTATCATTTCTGTAACACCATCTATCTGTCTTACCAAATCAACAGTTTCGTTCTCTTCATCTTCATTTTCCATTGATGTTGCCCCACAATAAACTAAGATACTGTCTTCATTTTTATATTTTTCCATTAACTCCATTAGTTTTTTAGGTTTATTTCTAGCACCTGCTAACAATCTCGACCTTTTAAAAACTAATAATTTCCCCTCTTCCGATATTTTTACTTTACCTTCTTCTTCAACTACAAATTTCTTTATTTTTTCCGTAAGATATGAATATTTATCCAGCTCATCTTCATCCAAAAATACCGGTATAGGATAATACTTATATTTACATAGCGCTCCTTCTTTTATTGCGCGCTCTAAATCATAAACTATGCACTCATCTCCAAAATAATCAAAGATTTTCTGAGTTCCTTTTTTATCCATATGACGTTTTATTGTAGCTGATAAAGCAATTCTATATTTAATATTTTCAGGCAACATATTTGACAATCTGACTGAACCAAAATTATGTGCTTCATCAATTATCAAAAGTACATTTTGTTCTTCATTTAATTCATGTATAATATTTTGTATTTTTTCACTTGCGAAAGTATCATTTGTAGTTATACATACAAATGGCTTCCCACTATTTCTAAATCGTTTATACGCTCTTACTAAATTTGCATCCCATTTTTTATCTGAGGACTTTGAATGCGCTATTATAGGATTACATGCCCAATTAATTACATCTTCTTCCCATTGTCCAACTAAATGTATATAAGGGCATACAATAAACACTGCAAGTTTTTCATCTACCTTTTCAGCTAAATGCGCCATACAGGCAAGAGCGGTAAATGATTTTCCTGAACCTGTTGACATTGAAAAGATTCCTCTGTACCCTTGCTTTTTCCACCCATTTATCGCCTCAATCTGATAATCTCTAAGTTTCACATTCTCAGGAATTTTAAATATTTTATCCGGCTTTATAAAATCATGATAATCATACTGTTTCTTATCTATATCATAATCAACTTTATCTTTTTTAAATTGTTTTAACTTTTCTATAATTACTTTTGGAAATGGAATAATTCGCAACTTGTTTGTACTGTCACTCCACATTTTGTCAAAATCTTCTTCTAATTTTTCTATACCATCCTTCTGACTTTCGTCTTTCCAGCTACAAAATGTATAAATAGATTCAAAATTATCATTAAATGCATTCTCTGATTCATTAAGCGAACCTGTAAATCCGATTCTGTTTCCAAATTCATCTTCAAATATCGCTAATTTTTCATGGTATATATTAATTCCGGTCTCATTTTCCATAAATGCAATTTTCAAATCTAACATTCCACTTGCTATCATCGTTGCAACAAGATTCAATCTTTCTTCTTCAAAATAATCCATAGGTGATGTAATGCTAAACTGTAAAGCCTCCGTGAAAGCCTCATCTCTTGTCTTATATCCTAAATTAATGGCTTCAATATCCTCATCAGAAAGTCTTGGTGAACAAATAAGTTCAACCTTTCCATTATTTTGTGCCATTGCAAATAAACCTACAGAAATATTTAAAAGTGCAGACGTTGAGAAAAATCCGGCCGATCTTTTATAAATCACACTTTTTTCTAACACTGGTATTAAAAAATCCTTAGGTATATCATTTTCATCACTTCTGTACCTAACCTGTATTTTTAAATCTCTAAAACTCATTATTCCTCCCCAATTTCCTCTACTGCCATAATCAGCCTGTCCACATCATCTTTAGTGGTATATCTTCCAAGGCTTGCTCTAACCACACCTACATAATCCTTGTCTTCCAAATGATCGTGTATAAGTGGTGCACAATGATACCCTGTTCTAACAGCAATGTTGTAATCTTCGTCAAGAATCATTCCTACATCTGACGCTTTATAACCTTTTATATTAAATGCCACAATTCCTACATGTACATCTTTAGGTGGCAAATACATAACTACATTTCTATTTTTACTTAATTCAAAAGTAAGATAATCTGTAAGTCCCTTCTCATGTTTAAAATAATCTATACCTTCTTCTTTAATAACATCTGCTGCCGCATTTAGTCCCGCAACTGCAACTATATTTGGACTCGATGGTTCAAACATTCCCGGAATTGATGACGGCATATTCAAATTGAGTGAATCACTACCTGTTCCGCCTGCAATAAAAGGATTAAGTTTTTCTCCTTTTCGCATATAAAAACCACCTATTCCAAATGGTCCGTACATATTTTTATGTCCAGCAAACACAACAAAATCCGCCTGCGTATTAACCAAATCTATATCAATTAATCCTAGCGATTGTGAAGCATCTATAATCACCTTGCAATTGTATTTTTTTGCAATTTTTACAATCTGTTTTACCGGCAAAATATATCCCGTAACATTGCTTATATGGGTTATAAACAACTTTGTCGGATTATTAACAGAAAATAAATATTCCATTTTTTCCAAATCAATTGTCATGTTTTCTCTAATCACAGGTAATTGCTTAATTTCAAATTTGGTTTCTTCCTGTACTTTTTTAAGAGGCCTCATTACTGCATTATGTTCAAATGGTGAAACAAAGCAAATATCATTTTCGCACCAGTCAAAGCCACCTATAATCATGTTAAGTGCAATTGTTGCTGAAGGTGCAAATATAACATCAGCTACCTGTTCTCCATTAACAAGACTTAGCATTTTTGTCCTTGTTTCATCTATTAAACCTGTAGCTTTCTTAGCCAAATCATACGAGCCTCGTCCGGCATTTACAGCCAGATTTCTATTTACATCATCCATTGCCTGATATACTTTTTCAGGTTTAGGAAATGTTGTTGCCCCATTATCCAAATAAGTTAATTTCATTTGCTTAATAAATCCTCCAATGTCTTTGCAAGTACCGAAACTTTTTGATTAAGTTCCAACGTATCCCCAAATTCTTCTAATGCTTCTTCAATAGCATTTTGTAAAAAGTAACTTGTGCTGTCGTCATCATCAGTCTCATAAAATCTTTCTATCTTATTTCCACCATTTTCAATATAAATTCTGTTTTCGCCTGAGCCTGATTCATTATTTTCCTTTACTGCCTCAACGCTCGCCTTTACTCTCGCCAATTCATCCATAAATTGTTCAAAAGAATCATTCTTCCAGTCATTTATATAAATTCCGGAAATTATCTTGCACACTCTAGATACGATTTCTAATTCGTCATTAGTTTTTAGCTGTCCGATATAAGTCATAAAACCTGTTATATTTTCTGCAAAAATATGTGACTTTGCTTTTTCACTTTGCTCTACATACCATGTTTTTAGACATTCACCAAGACTGTCATTTGCTTTTTCGCCAAAAATTTTCTTTATATCTGTTGCAGTTTTTATTTTTGTAAAATACAGATTTTCACTCATGCATTTCTTTATTTTCAAAACTTCCTGTGTGCATTTTTCATATGCATTATCATCAATATTTCCACAAATTGCTTCCGGTATTTTTTCAAATAAGACTTCTCTTGGATTTAACTCTATCCCTTTAAAAATCTTTCTGAATTTCTTTATTTTTTCAAATGTTTCCTCTTCTATATATCCCTTTTCTTTTTTATTGAAAATTTGTTTTGTAAATGTAAGAGTATACTGGTCTATAGACCTGTACCATCTGTGCATACTTTCAACAATATTGCTTAATCTCTGCATCTTAGACTGTTTCTTTTTCTTTATTTCCTCAGTAATAAAGTTTTCTTCTAAAATATTGAGATACTTTTCCTTTTCCATATTTTCTTTTTCAATGAATAGGAAATATTCTTCCGGCTTTTCATTTATGTTATTTAGTATTTCGCTTGATATATCAACTTCTTTATCTCGAAGATAAATAATTGGTGTGTCCTGCAAACCTACAATTTCATTTGCAAGAAAAATAGGTATTACTCCCTTTCTTACACCAAATTTTTCTCCCATTAATTTTGAATACAACTCATCAAAAGATGTTTTTTTACCGGCACATTTACCTATAAAATCTCTTATCTCTTTTAAAATTTTCTCGCATCCTGCCTCATATTCATTATTGTCCATAATTCCTGTATGAACTAATGTTGCCCTGAAAATAGTTGATTCTGAACTTGTACCTTTTTCAAATCCCGATAAATCTTCTTCTCCAAGAATAGCATCAATTATCTGATTTCTTGCTTTTTTAATCTGTGCTGAAACATTCTGTCTGTTTATCAGCTCGTTATTAATTTTAGGGGCATTTTCGTAATACGAAGAACATATATTGCTTAAAAATCTGTTAAATTTCTTTTCTGATTCAAATTTTAATTTTTCACTATCACATCCACTGTAAAAGCAAATATCATTTCCATTTTCAGGCATATAAAGACTTTCAAGTTCTCCATTAATTTCAAAAATTAAATCATCTCTATATAATTCGAGTTCCTGTTCTAAAACTTTATTTTCATCTATAAAATTCTTATCTTTAAGCAATGCCTTTACGGCTTTTAATTTTCTGATGCTTTGCTGCTGTCCAAATGCTTTTTTAGGATAAATTACTACTATTCTTTCATCCTTAAGCTTATCTGTATGCACCTTTACTTCATTTGCATTATTTTCTTTTAACATTACAATGCATACAATTAATCCGTCAGCTTTATATGTATCAAACAGATAATTTGAATTCTTTACACTAAGAAACTGTTCCTGCGTCATATACACATATTTAAAGAAACGTGTCATAGTGTATTCCCTGTTATATTTTTTAGGAAGTACATATTCTAATTCAGAAATATTTGCAAACTCTTCTGCCCAATTTAAGCTTAATGACTGCTTTTCAATCATCTGGTTCATATACTTATCCAAATTAATTCCAATATTATTTTTGAAAGTATATATTCCAAGTTTATTACGGTATTTTACAATTTCCTTGTTTTCTAATTTCTGCAAATATCCTGTAAAATCCTCTTTACTAAGTCCTGTAGCCAGACGTATTTCTTCTTTTTTTACCGGTACCTCTTCATTTTTATTAATCATATGAAGTATGGCTATAGCCTTAATTACTTTTTCCTCACCTAAAGATTCTGCCTTAATCAAAGCATAATCTGCCTTTAGCCACTCATTGTGAATATTTGTAAGTGAAATACTTTCCTTAAATAAATTTTTAAAATAATCATAAATTACATCTACTGAAAGCAATTCATCTGCTCCATTTTCAATTAAATTGACAAGGCTTCCCTTTTCGTCATTTGCCAAAAAAGTAAAAATGCTTCGCTCGTTTTGGGCTACTTTTTCACTTATATTAAGTAACGCATACGCTGTTAAAGGCAACATTGGGAATGCTCCCTTTACAACTATCTGCTGATAGTCGTTAAATTTAAACATACTTTGAAAACATGGTATTTTATAAGATTCTTTAATAATTTCACTATTATTTTCCTCTTTTAACCATGCCTTATATTCTGTTCCTTTTTTCTTAATTACATGTTGCAAAAGTTCATAATTATTCTGAGCTGATACAATAAATCTTATTTCCTTTAATCTGCCTTCTACACCTTTAAATGCATTAATCATATCCTGAGGCAATGCATTTCCATACTCTTTTATACTTTTATGGGCAACAAATGTAATATGTATCTGTTGTTCTTTTGAATTATTTGCCAATTCACACATATCCTGAAGTATCTTCATATCATAGGCAAATGTTTCCCTTTCATGCCCTTCTATATATTTGCTGAATTCATCAAAAATAATATAAATGCCACCATATCCATGCTCTTTAAGTGCAATGCTTATTTCTCTATACAGTGTCATTGCATTGTCCTGAACCATCGGTCTGAATTCACTTCCTGCCGTCAATTCAGGGTATACTTTCTTAAAAATTTCTAACCCATTACGATTCATTGACTTAAGGCTTTTTTCTAATTCCTTAACGTTAGTTTCATAACCTGTTAAAATATTCTCAAATTCCTTATAGACTTTTTTATATTTATTTTTCCAATTTTCAATCACTTCAACAGCTTTGCTGTAATCACTATCAGGAGCAATGTCCATCAAATCATTTTTCTTTAAAGCCTCCATTAAGCCAAGTACAAACCCATGATTTAAATCCCTGTCCGTTCCTGAAATAATAACTGGCAAAAATGGCTTATATTCTTTATGAATAAGTCTTGCGTTATTGGCTGTCACATCTGATATTTTTTCTATTTTATTTAAAAGTTTTTCTGTTGTTTTATCTTCTGATTCTTTAAGAATAGCCAATAAAACCAGCAATAAATGTGATTTGCCTTTTCCATATGGTCCAATAAGGATATTTGCCTTTTCTTTATTATTAATAACGTTCTCAAGAAATCCATTTAATATATTTATTGATGAACGTGTAGGTATATAACTGTTGAGTTTTTTTCTATTGTCTATATCCAGTTGTAAATTTATTGAATTCTGAAATTTCTTGTCTATTTCAATAAAATCCTTTAATTGGCTCATATTATGCTCCTTCACAGTTTATCTTTAATTTTTCTCGTAATATTTTTCTACTATTTCATTTAATGGAATATTTTTCTTCAAATAAACCATATCAAGTCCTGCCGTTCTATTTACTGTTATGTAATTTAAAGCCGCAAGATTATCTAAATACTCATTTAATGCAATTCTTTTCAAATTCAAAACCCTGCCCGGGGACAATGGTGCATTTAACAATTCATCTATTCCAACAGAATCTTTGGATTTTTCTTCAAAATATTTCATCAATGCATATAAAAATACTTCATTTACCAATACTTCTCTATCCGGCTGTGTTTTAAAATATCTATCCCTATCCTTTTTTATTAATCCTAATTTTGCAAATGGAGATATTTTCTTTTCTTCCGGATCATAATCTTCTATTCTTTCTTTCACATACATATTTAAAAGAACCGAAATATCATCTCTTAATGAACGCTCTGATATTTTCTTTCCTTCAGCTAATATTTGCATTTTTCCAAGAATAATATACTCAATTTCCTCTTTAGTAAATTCATCTATATTCGTCTCATTAAAAAATAAATACCATGTTGTTGCCATATCCTTATTAAATACAAGATTTATATGGTAAATCCACAATGCAAAACTATCCTCTAAATATTCGTCATTATCTTTTATTATCTTTGCAATATCCGTTAAATTTGCTCCATTTTTAGGCGATTCCCTGATAAATTCTCCTGCTTTAAGCCAGTATCTGATAGCTTTCGCCATATTGCTTCCAACGCCTAAAGCATCTGCTCCATAGTTTTCAGAAAAAACTTTTCCATTGTCACTTACCGCTTTTAACCCTTTATCAAGCCAACCTTCACGTATTGTGAATGTTTCATGTCCTTTAAGTTTTATTGCCATATTTTTATCCTTTTTTCGTTGCTAATACTTTTCGCATATAACATCCTGCCGTGTAATGATTAACGCATTCTGCACATCTTACGCATTTATCATCCAAAATCTTATAATCAAGATTACCTTCCTTATCTTCTTTAATAACAATTGCATTATGCTTGCATATACTCTCACACGCCCTGCATCCCATACACATTTGATATTTAGTAATCTGACATTTAACTTTGTCTTCTGCTGCCTTAACACTTGCAGCTCCATCTATTTTGTAATCGATTATCGTTACTTTTAACGTTGTACTTCCAATTCTTCCCTGAAGTTTAAGCACTAGTCTTCCATCTTTTCTCGTAACATAAACTTCTCCAAGTCGTTTATTCCCAAGTTCAAAATTTAGATATCCAAATGGTTTAAACAATTCATACAATTGTTCTGAAATCGGTCTTTGCAGTTCATAATTAAATGCATTTTCTTCCAATGCACATGGTTCAAAAGAAACTGCTGTCTTTTTTGCATAATCTACGCCATTTCCACCCTGACGTGCTTTCCATTTGCCATCATCTACATATACTTCCGGGTCAGGTTTTCCAATCTGTTTTGCGAAATCAATTAGCATCTGCCTAAACCTTTCCGACTGTTGTGGCATATGAATTTTTGACAAAAATTCTGACCATCCACTGTTATTTGGACAGCACCAGCATCCTACTCTTGCATATCCCAATCTGTACGCATAATTAAAATCTATTTTTGTTGTAAGCATATACAACCAGACATCAAAATCCATCCAGTCTATAATTGGGGATATTGTTATTTGCTTTGTAATTTTAGAGCCTTCTGTTTCTCTTTCGTATTTACTTCTGCTGGCAGACTCGCTTCGTCTTATTCCATAAAATGTTATTATTCTGTTTTTATTTCTAAATAAAGTCTTTATCTTTCTTTGTATCGCACCGGTTTTAAATATTGTGCAGCACCATCTCATTACTCTGCTTGGCGGTCCCACTAATTTACATAGTTTTTCAAAATCCTTATCTTTGTTTCTTGAAGATAAAACCGGAGTTTGGGGATGTTCTTTTTTAAATCTATCAACATATCTCATTGTTTCCGGAAATTCTAACGTAGTATCTCCAAATATGTGTAATATCTTTGGCTCACTTAACGCCCTCATAACTATATCTGATGTAACTGTGGAATCTTTTCCCCCTGAGAAAGATACAAACATATCTTTTGCCGTGTAATCTTTTGTAGAATTTTTAATGTAATCCACTGCTTCTCTTACAATGAATTCGTATCTGCTTCTGTTCGCCTGAACAAATTTATCTGCATATTGTTCAAAATATTCATAACTTATATTTTTTGATGCTTCTTCATATTTACTTCTAATATCATCAACATCTTTATTTTTTAATTCTTTAACTGAAAATTTAATTCGTTTACCATTAATTAAATATTTATTCCCGGAACAGTTCCATACTGAATCCTTCTCATATGTCCCAGGGATTTTATCTAATAAAATCTCTAAAAGCAGTCTTTCTTCCGGGAATACCGGTCTTATATCTGTTGTTATTCTTGTCCCTTTTCCACTACAACATTCGCACTCACTTTGAAATAGCGGAACCTTGCAATTATCACACCAGTAAATGTCTGATTTTTCTAATTCAGTTCTTTCTCCACACACCGGACATGTGCTGCTTTTTGTCTTTATATTGTCATTTTTACATACGTATTTAAGCACTTTATCACCTATCTCATATCCCTTGGGTTAGTTAAATGCAGATTTGCTCTTATTTTCTTATCTGCAAATGTTATCTCATATCTTTCGGGTCCAAATGCAGATAGGAACATAGTTCTAAGAATTCACCTGCGCTAAAATCCGCATTATTATCTATGAATTCTGACATATGTATCCCTGTATCTTTTTCTATCTGGGCAACTGAAATTTTATTACGTTTTATATACTCAACTATATTTTCAGATACCCTGCTATTACTTTTCTTTTGATTATTCATTCGATACCACCATTCTCGTTTCCCAAGAAAATTTTACTAATATCTACATTATATTCTTTGTTTAGGAGAATTGCAATGAAGTTTTTTCTTTGTAAAAGAGAATTTGTTGACGTAAATTTTTTCTTACTATATTATTGAAAAGAGAGGTAAATAAGATGAAGAATGCAAAGATTTCTGAAGTATTAAAAAATTATAGAAAGTTAAACAAATTGAGTGTGCGTGATGTATCAGGTATACTCAAAGAAAAATCTTTAAACGTTGCCGAAAAGACCATATATGGCTGGGAAAGCGGTCAAACTCAACCTAATGCTGATACCTTGCTTATGTTATGCGAAATTTATAATATTGAAAATATTTTAGGCACTTTTGGATACACGGATGAAGAACCTATTAATCTTACAAGTCACGAAGTAAAATTAATAAAACAATACAGAAACCATCCTGAAATTCAGGATGCTGTTAATAAATTATTAGACGTGTAATTTTATTATAATAAAAAAGTCGGAGCATTTATACCTGCCTCCAATTGTTAAATTAACTAATGGAATCGGTACAAACGCTCCGGTTTTTTAACCGAATTATTATGAATCACATATATAAAGAGCAGACGCTTTTCATCTGCTCCACTTATTTTATGTTGTATTTATTTAATTTAGATTAAATACAATAGTCATTTGTTTGATTTTCTTCTAACTGCCACTGAACTAAATCTGCCAATGTAATATTATCAACTACATCTTTTACTGCATCATTTATCTTCTGCCATACTCTAACAGTTGCGCATCCTGTCATTCTTTCACATGGTTCTGCATCATCTTCCACACATGCAACAGGAGCTAATGAGCCTTCTGTTAATCTTAAAATCATTCCTACTGTATATTCTTCCGGTTTTTTCTTTAATAAATATCCACCCTGAGGTCCTCTTGTACTTCTTACATAGCCGGCTTTATTTAAAACTGAAATAATCTGTTCCAAATATTTATCAGATATTTCCTGTCTCTTTGCAATATCTTTTATACTTACCGGTGTATTTCCCTCCGAATGTTCTGCAATATCAAGCATTAATCTCAATGCATATCTTCCCTTTGTAGAAATTTTCATTATATTTACATCTCCTATTAGTTTTCATTATTTAACAGATGCCTAAATTTATAATATAAATTTATTTTGCGTAATCGTTAATTAAAATTGCAACGATTATAACGTCAAATACTTCTCAGGCATCTTTTATCTTTAATAATATAAATATATTATAGAGCATAATTCATACTTTTTCAATAGGAATTAAGAAGAATTTAGTGTTTTATCTTTTAAGCATCCTTCTAACAGACTCCGAATCTACTCTTTTTATACCCATAAAGAAACTACCGCTTCACAAATCTACATTTGTAAAGCGGTAGTACCGTAAAAAAAGAAAACTATTAGTAATAATTGACATAACAATTATTAATGATAACTTATATAATTAATTGGTATGATAAACAAACTATTTAGAGTGCTAGTTGCTATGTTTATCAATACTAATTATATAACATTGTGTTAATAAGATGTCTTACGGATTGTTTTGTGTAATACACTTTCACAATACCTGCATCCATAAAATTATTTGGATAAATTAATTTATCCTTTTACTGCACCTACTACCAAACTTTCCTGTACCTGCTTACTTAAGAAGAAGTAGATAATAATTGTTGGCAATGTTGCAATTACCATACCTGCTCCAATTAATCCCCATTCTGTCGAATACTGTCCGGCAAGTGACATAATACCTACAGGAAGTGTTCTGAACTCATCACTGTCAACAAATGTATTTGCTAACATCAATTCATTCCATGTTCCTAAGAATGTAAATATTGAAGCTGTTGCAATGGCTGATTTAACCATAGGAAATATGATTTGTATAAAACATTTAAAAATTCCGCATCCATCAATATAAGCCGCTTCTTCCATTTCTCTTGGAATTCCTCTATAGAAACCTACCAGAATCATTATACTCATAGGAAGTGCTCCGGCAATGTAAGGAATTAACAATCCTAAATATCCACCTTTAAGTCCCAGTCTATCTAAAATCTGAAACAATGGTAACAATGCTGCCTGCGCGGGTATCATAATCCCAATCATAAATAACCCATATACAAGGTTTCTTAATTTCCATATCATTCTTGAAATGGCATATGCTGCCATTGATGAAATTATTCCTGCTGCTACTACCGTAACCACTGAATAAAATACTGAATTAAGGAAATATCTGATTAAATTTGATGAGCTCAATGCTGTCACATAATTATCCCATCTCCATACATGAGGAAGTCCAATTACATTTTCACCAAATATTTCCGTGTTGCTTTTTAACGAAAATGTTATAAGCCAATATAGTGGAAACAACTGAGTTAAAGCAATTAATAATAAGATAGCAAATTTTATTGCTCCCATAATTTTTTTCTTTTTCATTGTGCCCTCCTATACTGCTGAAACATTCCGCTCTGCTTTTTTAAATATTCTGTTAACTATAAATGTAAATATGAGACACTCTATTACTATAAAGAACGCCTGTGCACTTCCATATCCATACAAACCTTTTCTAAATAAATTATTGTACATTAGCGTAGCGGGAACTTCACTTATGTGGTTTGGACCTCCACCTGTCATAACATAAACAAGGTCAAAGGCTCTTAATGATCCGGTTATTGCAAATATTACGCATGTTTTTATTACCGGAACAAGTAAAGGTAATGTAATTTTCATATGAACCTGCAACGTTGACGCTCCATCTATCTGAGCTGCTTCATAATAGTCTGTTGAAATAGACTTTATACCTGCATAGAAAATAATCATATGATATCCTATGTACTGCCATATAGACGGAATTAAAACTGTCATAAAAGCATCCTGTGTTAGCCAAGAGTGCTCATATTTAGGATTGAAGTATCTGATTACGGTGTTAATTACACCGTAATCATTATTAAACATTTTAAGCCACAACTGTCCTATAACCATACTTGATATTACAACCGGGATAAAATATACAGTTCTGAAAAATCCATCGCCTTTTACTCCTCTTGATAATACCAAAGCTAAAATTAATGATATAGGTAACTGAATAAATACTGATGCCACTACAAGAATCAAAGAGTTCTTTACTGCAAGTGGGAAATATCTGTCTTCAGTAAACAATTGTATGTAGTTTTTTATACCAATAAAAGTTTTTGTTCCAATTCCATTGTATTCGAAAAAACTGTAAATTCCTGACGTAACTAATGGAATCAAGGTAAATCCTAAAAACAATAGTAGCGCCGGTAATATAAATATTAATATGTATTTCTTATTTCCAAGCATTTTTTCCATAACACTACCTGCCTCACTTATTATTTACCGTTAATAGCTGCCTTATGTTCATCTATAAACGCATCAATGTCTGCGCCATCTGCAAATAATGTCTGAACCTGTTCATTATGTACTGCTGCCGGTTCTGATTCTAATGATGTATCCCAAGCAAGTACACCCTGTTTTCCTTCTGCTAATAAATCTTTAATCTGGATAAATAATGGGTTTAAGTTGCTTTCATCTGCAGGAGTTGTCCATCCACTGAATCCTGATCCTGTTTCATATGAAGCTACGCCCATTTTTTCATTAATGTAAATACAGAACTTAGCTGCTTCTTCTTTGTATTTAGTGTTATTGTTAACCCAGAATGATTCAACGAATCCACCACAGTAATCTGTTGCTTCACCTTTTCCATCTGCGATTGTTGGAATCTTTAATGCTACTACTTCTTCAGGTTTAACTGTTGCTGCATCGTCTGTGTATACATTGTTTGCAAACCAGCTTCCCATAAGTCTCATAGCTGCTTTTCCATTTTCAAATGCTGCATTTGCGTCATCATTTCCCTGTTCTAAAGGATTGTCCCCAAATGCTCCCATTTCATATAAATCACTTACTTTCTGTGCTGCTTTCTTGAATCCTTCATCTCCGAATTCTTTCTTTCCTGATAACATTTCGTTAACGCCTGTTGCACCTACTTCTCTTAAAGCTAATGCCTGATATACGAATGCTGCATTCCATCCGTCTTTAGCACCTGCTGCCATTGGTGTAACACCATCTAATTTCTTTAATTTCTTAACTGCATCTACTAATTCATCGTATGTAGTTGGCAATGTAGCTCCTGCCTTGTCAAACATTGTCTTGTTACAGAATAATGTCATATACCATGAAAACATTGGTACTGAATATAATTTTCCATCAAATTCAAATGCTGATGTTGAACCTTCTAAAATCTTTGACTTAACATCGTCAGTTACATAGTCATCTAATGCCATAACTTTTCCTGCATCAACTAACTTCTTTGCTGTACCTGCACCCCACCAATAGAATACGTCGATTCCTTTTGCGTCTCCGGCAAATTCAGCGTTAATCTTTGTCTTGTAAGCTTCTGTATCCAAAGTTTCTGTCTTAATCTTAACACCTGGATTTTCTTTTTCGTAAGCTTTAACTGCCTCTTCATATTTGCCCTTAAGTTCATTAGTATCATTTGACCACTGATGCCATACATTTAATGTAATTGTACCGTCGTCATTTTTAGCATCGCTGCTACCACCTTTGCTACCACATCCTGCCATTGAGAATGCCATTGTTGAAGCTAAAGTAAGCGCCAACACTTTCTTAAATAAATTTTTTCTCATTGTAAATCCTCCTCAATTTATTTTATAATCAAAGTATACTTAATCAGACACTCTATCTCAATTTAATATTTTGACTAAAAAAGGTTAAAAATTTTACTATAAATTTTTAACCTTTTTTATTAACATCTGTACTCTTTTACTGTCTTTCCTGTCTGCTTTTTAAAGCAAATGCAGAAATAATGTGAATCTTTAAACCCAACTTTTTCCGCAACTTCATACACTTTTAAATCAGTCTGCTTAAGAATTTTTTTACTTGCCTCTATTCTCTTTTCAGATACATATTCTATAAAACTGACTCCGTACGTCTTCTTAAACTCCCTACTTAGATAACTTTCATTTATATATAAATCCGTCGCCGCTTTCTTTAATGAAAGTTCTGAATTGTATAAATTTCTATTAACATATTCTAAAGCATCTTCTATAACATTTTTATTACGTTTAGATTTTTTTTGATTATGATAATCATAAACAATTTTGATATATTCCTTGGCGCATTCTAAGGCATCTGTTACACTTCTAATCGCTCTTACATCCTTAAAAACGTCCTCTTCATTTATTAATTGATACAAATTTATTCCATACTTATTAAGAGTCGAACCTGCACGTAAAATAATTGTCATTGTCATAAGTTTTAAGTATTCTTCATCAGCTATCTTGCCTTTTTTAATTACTTCAATATAATCTTTAATGTATTTCAGCATTTCTTCTTCCCTGCAATTATTTATAGCTTCCGCAAATTTATCCCAGTCAAGTTCTATTTTAGAATTATTTTGCTTCATAACCTCCTGGTATTCAGAATATGTAACCACTCTGTTTCTTCCAAGCAAAACTGAAACTCCAAGCGCCTTATCTGCCTGACCATATGCCGATGCAATGCCACAAAATCCTATATTTTCACCACTTATTCCGATGGTTGCAGTTATTCCAATCTTATTTAATTTTTTATGCAATGCTTCTGCATAATTAATGCATTCATCCAAATCCTTATTTACAAAATAAATTATTATATTATGCATAAAATGAACAAACGAAATCATATTGTCGTTATTTTGATTTTGAACTAACTCATAAACTTTTTTATAATTTTCCTCTTCCTGATTATCTTTAATTTTTACATCTATGCATACACAACCATCAATAAGTTCTTTGCAGTTATATGTATCCATTTTTTTCACTGCTTCTTCTTCATCTATTCTATTTTCAACAAGCCTTAAAAGAAAACTTTCTTTTAGTATGTCATAATTATTCTCCATGCTTTCTTTTAATTTAGCCACCTCTGTAGCCTCTTTGTTTCTCTGGTTAATCTCCTCTTTTAATTTAGCCATCACTTCACTTATTTCTTTTATGTTAATTGGCTTTAAAAGGAATTCGTCAACACCTAAATTGATAGCTTTTCTTGCATATTCAAATTCCCTGAATCCTGTTACAATTACAACCCTGCATTTAGGATGTGCTTTCAATAGCGCTTCAGTAAATTGTAGTCCATCCATTCCCGGCATATTAATATCAGTCACCACAATATCCACCTCATGATAATTTATATATTCCAATGCCTCTTTTCCGGACGCTGCTTCCCCTACAATCTTAAAACCATTTTCTTCCCATTTATATCCTTTGCGAATTAAAACCCTCTCTAATTTTTCATCATCCACCAACAATACATTTAACATAATTATTTCTCCGATTTTTGCTTAATTTAATGTGTTTCCACTTTACATTTATACTATTTTGTCTGATTGTACATTTACACTATTGCAAATCTTACTCTGATTTTATCTTACCTACAGTAACAATTATTTCTGTTCCAACACCTATTTCACTCTGAATTATCATTGGATTCTCTATTTCATACATTAACTTTATTCTCTGTATTAAGCTATAAAGTCCAAATCCCGATTTTCCAGTAACAGATTTACCTTCCATTATTTCCTGTATTCTTTCTTCACTCATTCCAACCCCATCGTCAGATACAATAAATATTATTTCATCATCCTGTTCAAATACTTTTATATTTACAGTTCCCTCTTCTCCATTTAATCCGTGATGTACCGCATTTTCCACTAAAGGTTGAAGTAAAAGTTTAAGAACTTTCTCTTTTTTTACCGATTCTTCTATTTCATAATTAACTTTTATCTGATTGTCGTATCTCATGTTTAATATTGTAATGTAACTTTCGATACTACTTATTTCATCCTCAACTGTTATATAATCAAGTCCACTGTTTAGACTGTTTCGATAAAAATTTCCTAACGCCTGCGTCATCTGGAAACATTTTTCATTTTCCTCCATTAATGCTAATGCTGAAACCGCATCTAAAGTGTTATATAAAAAGTGTGGATTTATCTGCGCCTGTATTATGTCTAACTTGCCTTTTGCAATAATTCTTTCTTCATCCTTTACTCTTCTCATTAAAGATTTAACAGACAAAATCATATGGTTAAATACTTTTTTAAGGCTTGTGATTTCATTAGCATTATCTTCAACAGGCATTGTCACAAATTCACCGTTTTCAACTATTTTCATATGTTTTTCTACTTTTGCAAGTGGTTTAAATATGAGATATGTAAGTAACATTGAGCATATAAATACAAATGCAACATTTAAACACATAATTATCACTATCACTGTCGAATAATATGGAGCTAAAGATGTAATGTTATCCATTGAAAATACTCCGATAAGTTTCCAATCCTGTATTCCTATATCCTGGCTTACAACAACACTTTTTCCGTCTTTATTATTTACTTCCATGTACTCCTTAGACATATTTTTTGCAATTTTTGTATACTTTTTAAAATCACGCTTTTTGTCTTGAGGCTCAATAATATAATTTCCTTTCGAATCAACTATGTAGAACTGATTCTTGTAATCATTACTAACCTGATTAAAATAGTCCTGCAATACTGAATCATCAAATGTTATTAGAAGTGTAGCCAAAGGTTTATAATCTTTCTTATCTACAATCTGTCTTACATAGCACAGATAATCATTAGGTGAATAATATTCTATTGTCCCATCGCTTCCGTTATAGAAAAATCCATTTCCATTTGCTTCTTGCATTTCCTTATACCAATTTGTATCCTGAATTTGCTTATTTATTTTTTTGGGTGGTCTCTTATAAGAATTATAACAATTATTATATTTATCAAATATATATACTCCGGAAATGTATTCTCCGGATAATATCATATTAAACAAACTCTTTGTTATGTTTTTTTGATAATTTAAATTAATATTCTCTGAATTTATTTGTCTTAAAGAATCCTGTACGATATCGTCAAAATATATCTGTGTTGAAAATTGAGTTACATTATCAAAAATAAGCGCTAAATTACCCTGAAGTGCATTAACTGTCTGCACTCCTGCCTTACCAACTTCAATTTTCGTATATCTTCCGTTTACAGCTGAAATTAATGTAAACGTCATTATAAATGACAATAAAAGAACCGCAATATAAGTCAGAATAATCTGCGTTCTTATCTTTGCGTTTTTCCATTTCTTTAATAATTTATACACTTTTCTCTCCACCATACATTATATTACAATTTTCTTTAAAAATTGTTTATGAACTTCATCTGCCGTTTTTTAGTACTTATAATTTTTTATAATATTTATGCTGTTTCACTCATATACATAAACATACTTTATAAACCTATAACTGCAAATTAACTTATATAAAATTTATGAACATCTACATGTCCAATATAACAAACACCCTCCTTTTATAGTAAATGATTAGGGCTAAAATGTAAATATTTACTATTTTTTATTGTAAAACAAAAATGCCTGCAACCTCTTTTTCTATAAAGGATTGCAGACAATATGATTTCCATCTCGCTGATGCGGCATTCGCCGCATCAAAAAAAAGAACAGGTTCTTTCTGAAAACTAGCTTTCTAAAGAACCTGTTCTTTTTTTGTGTATGTGGACTCATTGCTTCGCACATATGTATGCCGGCGACCGGAATCGAACCGGTACGATATTGCTACCACAGGATTTTAAGTCCTGCGCGTCTGCCAGTTCCGCCACGCCGGCGAACCCGTTGAATAAATAATGGGCAGAGAAGGATTCGAACCTTCGAAGGCGTTGCCAGCAGATTTACAGTCTGTCCCCTTTGGCCACTCGGGAATCTGCCCATTTGTTTCCAACAATAAATATTTATACCATAATTTTTTTATTTACGCAACCATTTTTTCTACTAAACCAAGCTAAATTAGGCACCATCAGATACCGCATAATTGACATCCTTTTTTCCAAGTCATATACTTGTCTATATTATGAAATTGGCTATTTATACATTAAGAGAGGAATTTAACAATGGTGAAACTTTCATCTTCGAGAAATAAGAAATCCATAAAGAAGCGAAATCTTTTAATAGCTATTTTGATTGTTGCGATGCTCGCTTTTTCTGTGGCAGGAACATATATATTTATGTATTTTTCCAGTGGCAAAAATCCAACAGAATACAAGAAAACTAATGCAACATCTCAGTCAAATAAATCCAACAATAATTCAACTATCAACAATAACTCTGACAGCATGAATGATAATGAAGATGACTCAATCATAAATCCATATGATTGGGATAAGATTGCTAAAACAAACAAAGATATTTATGCATACATATATATTCCCGGTACAAAAATTGAATTGCCGGTTGCGCAATCTGATGATTCTAAAGATGATTCCTTTTATCTTACACATAATGAAAAAGGAAATTATGAATTTTCAGGTTGTATATATAGTGAAAAAATAAACTCAACTGATTTCACTGACCCCGTAACTGTATTTTATGGTCACAATATGTTAAACGGCACAATGTTTGCACACTTACATTATTTCGAGAAAAAAGACTTCTTTGATGAACATGAATATTTTTATGTTTATACACCTAGTCACAAATTAACATACAGAGTTTACTCAGCTTATGTTTATGATGATACTCATATTTTAAAAACATTTGATTTTTCGGATATTCAGGTGCGAATGGACTATTTCAAGACAACTCTTAATCCAAGCGTTTCTAATGCAAATGTTAGAAAAGATGTAGCTTTAACTCAGGACAGTAAAATATTAACACTTAGCACATGTACTTCAGGAAAAAATAATACACGATATATTGTAAATGGACTATTTATTAAAGATGAAGTTACAGACTAAGTATAGTTATATAAAACTAATTGTGCATGCATTTAAGCGCAATATGAATGACATTATAACTCTAAATCAAATCTTACAAATAAACCCAGACTCCCACCATGATTGACAAAGATTATTCTTAACAAAGAACAACAAATAAAAATGAACCTATAGATTTTCAATATTTGACAAAATTACATTCTGCCAAACACTATCTTAAATCTACAGGTTCATTTTTATATTCTATAATTTATATTTTATTATTTATTTTAGATTTTAATTGACGTATATATAATTTTATGCTAACCGGAAATATATGTCTATTCTACACATTTATATAATTTATGCTTCTTCCATACATCTATATATTGGGGGTTATTACACACATCTATTTTGTTCTATAAACTACCGCGCTACATGCAGGAATGGTAACTGCTATATCACCATTTTCTACCATTACCGGAATTCGACCCACATTATACAATTCCTCAGATGTTACCATTAATCGTTCCATTACGTTTCCATTTGGAATGTTTAACTGCCAAACAGGAATTTTCACATTGATTTCATGGTCTGATGTATTGATAGCTGTTACTGTGCCATTTAATGCATCAAATCGTCCATAACTTAAATAATTGTTGCCCCAGTCTAATTGCTTGTAAGAACCTTTCTTCAATTCATCGCAATGATTGTGTATAAAAATCATATCTCTGTAAAATTCGATTAATTCAAAATCTTCTTTGCCCCAAGGATATGTTCTTCGGTTGTCCGGATCTGTCCATCCACACACGCCGGCTTCATCCCCATAATACAATGTTGGTGCTCCCGGCAGAGTCATCTGCATTACGACTCCCTGTTTAAATATGGCTTTCTTTACATTTTCATTTGCCGCTTCTGCTCCTGCAGTTGCAATTCTTCCAGCCATACCGTTTGTTCTTGTCATAAATCTTGAATGATCATGATTTGACAATTCATTCATTGCCACTAATAACGACTGATTCTGGAATTGCGCCATATGATATTTCATTGCATCATTAAAGCTGTGGGCATTTCCCTTAAGTTCCGGCTTTACATTGTCAGAATGTTTATCAACACCTGTTAAAAACCAGCTTACAGGATCCATAAACGCATCATAATTCATTACCGTATCCCATTGGTCGCCCTTTAGCCATTCTCCCGCTTCGCCATAATGTTCTGCTAAAATAATTGCATCCTTATTTGCTTCCTTAACTGCCTTTCGGAATTTACGCCAGAATTCATGATTAAATTCACCGCTATGTCCCAAATCAGCTGCAACATCTAATCTCCATCCATCAACATTATAAGGAGGTGAAACCCACTTTTTTGCAATGTCTAAAATATACTGTTGCAACTTTTCACTATCTTCATAATTAAGTTTTGGCAAAGTATCAAATCCCCACCATCCTTCATATGTTGAATTGCGAGGCCACTGACCGCCGTTAAATTTAAAAAAAGAATTATATGGGCTGTCCTGAGAAATATATGCACCTTTCTCATAGCCATTCTCTTCTCTATAAATTTCCTCGTAATCCATCCATTTGTTAAAAGAGCCACAATGGTTAAATACGCCGTCAATAATCACTTTAATTCCACGTTTATGAGCCTCTTCTACTAATTCAATAAACAATTCGTTACTTGCTTCAAGATTTTTCTTATTTGTAACTCTTGAAATGTATTTTGTTGCCTTTGAATTATCTGTCTCTCCATCTTTTAATACATCCCCCTCATCAACAACTATTTTTCCAAAATGAGGGTCTATATAATCATAGTCCTGTGTGTCATACTTATGGTTTGAAGGAGATACGAACAACGGATTAAAATAAATAGCCTTTACGCCTAATTTTTCCAAATAATCCATCTTATCTATAACTCCCTGTAAATCACCACCATAAAACTGTCTGGTACCGTCTGCTGCCGGATTTTCATACCAGTCTTCAATTTTTTCTACGCCTTTTCCAATATACGCATATTCATTTGTTTCAACATCGTTTGTTTTATCTCCGTTGCAAAAACGTTCTACATATATCTGGTACATAACTGCACCTTTTGCCCAATCCGGTGTATTAAATCCGGGTGTTATTGAAAAGTCATAAACATCTGAGTAGCTTGTATCAGCTCCTGCTATATTGTAAAACAGAATTTCATTTCCATCTATCTCAAATCTATATCTATAACATCTGTTTTCAAGGTGAATTCTTACAGTATAATACTCAAATATTTCATCCTGATAACATGATGTCATTTGAATTCTTTCATTATCAATAATTATATATACTTCATTTGCCATTCTATGGCCTACGCGAAGTATAAAGCTATATTTATCTGTCTGTTTATTGTATCTGCAAAACTGTTCTGTTCCGTCATGAAAAATAGAATTTCTATTATGGTTCATATTGTTCTCCTAAATATAAAACTATATAAAATTTCCTAAAAAAATCAGGAAATAAACATTACTTTTCAACTATCTGTTTGTAACTGTCATATATATATTATTTCATATATTATTCAATATCTTATTCCAAGCCTACTCACTAAATTATATTACATATTTGCATAAATTGGTGCTATTAATTTTTATACAAAACAAAAAGGACAGCTGCTACTGCTGTCCTTTTCGGAGAAGGTATTCGTTTTTTCTTTGGGGTGTAGCAAAAAAAACTATATAATGTATTGGGGGGTTTTACAATAATTATTATAGCATAAAATCAACTGTTGTAAAGCGTTTTGTTACCGATAACAACACTTTTTATCTTTTGCACAATTTATTATTGTTTATTATTATTTTTTATTAGTATTTTATACAATTTCTTGTTTTTTTTAAACATTTTTATTAGTCATTATTACTTTTGTCAAAAAATACTTTCAAATTCCTGTTGGTTTATCTTCTCTTTTTCGATCAACATTTGAGCACATTTTTGTAATTGTTCCATATGATCTTCGATAATTTTTTTAGCATCTTTGTAACATGTATCAATGATATTTTTTACTTCTTCATCAATTACTGATGCTGTATGTTCTGCATATCCTTTTGACTGTGCTAAATCGCGTCCAATAAATACTTCTTCAGAATCATTATCATAATTTATTAAACCTAATCTGTCAGAAAATCCATATTTTGTAACCATTGCCTTAGCCATTGCAGTTGCCTGTTTAATATCTTGAGATGCTCCTGTTGTAATATCATCAAGAATTATTTCTTCTGCAATTCTTCCACCAAGGCTTACCATTATTTCCTGAATCATATGTCCTTTTGTATCAAACATTTCATCTTTTTCAGGTAATGGCATTGTATAACCTGCTGCTCCTGCTCCTGTTGGAATAACTGAAACCGTATGAACAGGTCCTACGTCAGGCAATACATGGAATAAAATTGCATGGCCTGCTTCGTGATAAGCTGTAATACGTTTCTCTTTGTCAGAAATAATTTTGCTCTTCTTTTCTTTTCCAACCCCAACTTTAATAAGTGCTTTATCAATATCTTCCTGAATAATAAATGCTCTGTCAGATTTTGCTGCAATAATAGCTGCTTCATTTAAGAGGTTTTCCAAATCAGCTCCTGTAAATCCTGATGTAATCTGTGCGATTTTTTCCAAATCAACATCCTCGCCTAACGGCTTATTCTTTGCATGAACTTCAAGTATTCCCTTTCTGCCTACAACATCAGGTCTTCCTACTAATACTTTTCTGTCAAATCGTCCCGGTCTTAAAATAGCCGGATCAAGAATATCTACTCTGTTAGTAGCTGCCATAACAATGATACCTTCATTAACACCAAATCCGTCCATTTCTACAAGCATCTGATTTAATGTCTGTTCACGTTCATCATGGCCACCACCCATTCCTGTTCCTCTTCGTCTGGCAACAGCATCTATTTCATCGATAAATATAATACATGGTGCATTTTTCTTTGCTTCCGCAAATAAATCTCTTACTCTGGAAGCACCTACACCTACAAACATTTCCACAAAATCAGAACCTGAGATTGTAAAGAAAGGCACCTTAGCTTCACCTGCAACAGCTTTTGCTAATAATGTCTTACCTGTTCCCGGAGGGCCTTCTAATAAAACACCCTTTGGAATTCTTGCTCCTAAATCTATATATTTTTTAGGATTCTTTAGGAAATCTACAATTTCTTCAAGTTCTTCTTTTTCTTCAATAAGACCTGCGACATTTGAGAAATTAATATTTTTAACATCAAGTACAAGTCTTGCGCGGCTCTTACCAAAGTTAGCCATTTTTGCATTGCCTGCATTGGCACTACCATTCATAACCATAATAATAACAATTACAACACCTGCCATTAATAGCACCTGTATAATTGATATCATCAATGAATTATCACCTGTAACATCAGTAACTGTAGGCTTAACATCTGTATCTATTTCATCTATATCACTAATTACTTTATTTACATCTGTTACATATACTACTTTTCTTGATTTATCCTTTGATAAAACAACAACAATACTTCCTGATGGTACCTCATTATTTTGTCTGATTGTAACTTCTGATACATTTCCAGCCTTTAAATCAGTAATAAAATCATTATATTTATAATCACTGTCTTTCGTTGAAAATGTTGAAAATGCATACATACCTATAATCATTAATGCTATAACTATAAAGTAAATTCTAAATCCTCTTGAACTATTCTTCAATTTTTCACCTCCTATGGTAGTATTTTGTATCGCTGTCAGTAAAATTTCACGCATCCGTCATCTTAATCGGAGGCAAATTTTTTTATGAATATTAAATTACTCTTCAACAACGCCTACAAAAGGTAAGTCTCTGTACTTCTGGTCGTAGTCAAGCCCATAGCCTACTACAAATTTATCTTCTATTTCAAACCCTGTATAATCAACATGAACTTCTACTTCTCTTCTTGATGGTTTATCAAGAAGTGTTGTTACTGCAATGCTTGCAGGCTTTCTTTCCTTTAACAACGGTATTAACTTGTTTAATGTATTGCCTGAATCAATTATATCTTCAACAACAATTACATTTAATCCTTCTATATCATGATCCAAATCTTTTTTGATTTTAATATCACCTGTACTTACAGTACCTGAGCCATAGCTTGATACGCTCATAAAATCAAGAGTTACAGGTATTGATATTCTCTTTGCTAATTCGCATGTATAAAAAACGCTTCCTTTTAGGATACAGATAAGACGAACAGATTTTCCTTTATAATCTTCGCTAATCTGCTTTGCAATCTCTCTAACTCTTTTATCAATTTGTTCTTCACTAATCATTTCCTCGATATGACTTGCCATTTTCTTCTCTCCTTTGTTTTTTTAATTATAAAATTCAATCTTAATTATATTTTTAGTATTACTGTTCACTTTATAGTAACTGCTTATTCTATATCCGACTATCCACACTATATGATTTCCATCGGCTAATAGTAATACTTTATCTCTATCTTCTTTAGGAATTTTTTCATTGATAAAATATTCCTTTAGTTTCTTTTTACTTCCGGAATCGTTTACTACAAGGTAATCACCCTCTTTACGATTTCGTAAGGTTAACGAGCCTATTTTATCACAATCAATCCATTTAGTATACCGTAATTCCTGTATATCATCTACTGAAAATCCGTTGTTTTCAAAGTTTATTTTAATTTTTCCATTGTACGGATTCTCGTTTATAAGTTCATTATTTACAATAATTGGAATCTCCTTAATTTTTTCATTTTTTATATCGGATAAATCCGAAAGTTGAATTCCCTTATACTTTTTTATTGCTTTGATATTATAAGGCAAATTAACTGACTTTGACACTTCAAGCTTTGCCAAATTTATAATACTTTCAACGTGCGCCGCCGTTACATCTTTTAATTTTCCTGCTTTTTTCTCAATTCCTTTTCTGACAATCCTTTTTGCTATAGCCGGATGAATTTCAAAAGCCTTTAATGAGATGAATATTCCTTCTTCATTTTCGTCTACATATTCATCATATGTCTTATTTGTTTCAATCTCTAAATAATCTTCTATTTCTCCTAACATTTTTCCGGCATTTACAATATTATATTCAGCTTTTTTATTTATATTTTCTTTTATATACGGAATCAATTCTAATCTAAGCTTATTTCTGCTATATTCTGTTTCAAAATTTGTTTTATCTGTCCTATATGATATATGATTTTCTTCAAGATATTTTTCAATCTCTTTTCTTGATACACAAAGCAGTGGCCTTACAATGTTATCACGCTGCATAGGGATACCCGAAATTCCTTTTATTCCGGTTCCTCTAAAAAGGTTAAACAAAATAGTTTCACTATTATCATTCAAATTATGTGCCACCGATATTTTATTTGCATTATATTTCTCCTGCACTTTTGCAAAACATTCATATCTGCAGACTCTTCCTGCCTCCTCCTCTGACATTCCTCTGGCTATTGCCTCTTTTTTAGCATCTATGTGAAAAATTTCACACGGAATATGCTCTTTGTCACAAATTTTTCTAACATATTCCATATCTCCATCTGCTTCTTTGCCTCTGATATGATGATGTACATGAACCACTACAAGTTTTAAATTAATAAATTTGCTTATTTCTTTTAGTACATATAGCATACAAATGGAATCAGCGCCTCCGGATACTCCCAGAACGACGCTGTCTCCATTTTGCAGCATATTGTTTTCTTTAATAAAATTCAATACTTTTTTTATCATATTTTTAATATACTGTATGCTTATTCTAAAGTCAAACAACCCGGTTAAATCGTTTAATATTTTCATCTATCTGTTACTTTGATTGTCATAAAATACCTTAAATCAATAATTTATGTGCTACTATATCGTTTAATGCTTTCGCCATATTCCTGTCACAAGAACCGTCATATCATCTTTTGGCACTCCACCCGACAGTTTTATCGCCTCATTCATAATAATAAGTGCCATTTCTTTTGGATTATTACTCTCTATATCCATTATCACATTTGCCATCTCCTTTTCTTTATCATCGCACTGCAATGATTCCACTATTCCATCTGAAATCATTATTACAAAATCACCGTCATACAATTTTTTAGTTATAGTCTCAACATCCACCTCATTTAAAACTCCTATTGGTAAAGATGTTGACTTTATACATTCTACCCAGTTTCCTCTTTTTATAAACGTGCATGCAGCACCTGACTTCAAAAATCTACATGTTCCCGAATATAGATCAATCATTCCCATGTCGACCGTAGTAGAAATATCCCATCCGCTTTTTGTCAGCAAAACCGAATTAATAAGCCTTAATATTGTATTTTCATTCAATCCACTGTCCATAAACTGTTCCAACAAATCAATTATGATTCCACTATACTCATTTGCAACACTTCCTGAGCCCATACCATCGCATATGCTCATAAATGTCTGCCCTCTATCTAACACAAGATACGTAAAATTATCCCCTGAAACCTGTTCATTTCTTTTAACTGTTTTTGCACTCCCCTGTAATGTGTGAAAATTCACCTCCTCTAATAACTGAAATTTTCCATATTCTAATGGTATATTTCCATATTCTAAGTTTACCATTCTCATCTTTTTGCCAACCACCCGACTTATTATATCCGTCATCATTCTAACCGTAGCTTTTGCCCTCTTCTTCTTTTTGGCATAAAACTCTACTTCTATATATTCTTTCTCATTTTTCACCACCCTTATTTTCTTTGCATATATTTTTTTCTCCCTAAATTTGCGCTGTATTTTTTCTGCCATTCTGTCTGTAAGTAAATCTTCACTAATTGCCGGTCTCAAAAATTTTTCTACGATTTTACTTACTTCATTGAATTGTGATGCCATGGCTTCCCTCGTTTCCACCATTTTGCTAAACCACAAGTAATTAAGCCTTGCCCTTTCCATATACTGTATTTCACTATTCGCACATCCGCTGCACACACATTCATTTATATGATTTTCCAAATATTCGTTTTGAAAATTTTCATTATATTCACTGTTTATACACTGCATTTTAGAAGCTATTCCCTTAAAAGCTTTCGCCGTTTTTAGCACCTGCTCCGTATCTACATTTTGCATACCATCATCTATAGGAGATAATTTTTTCTGAACCATAAATTTATTTATTCCATATGCAAATATTATGGTTGTTGACCAGTTAAGCATTATTATCGGAATATATGTAAGCATTTTAAATGTACTCCAATGAAGCGACGCCATATTATTCATATAAAAATCTGCTCCCTCCATAACAACCATTGTCATAACCGAAATTCCTGCCAAAATAAACGGATTTGGATTCTTTGCCCATTTCTTATATAAATTAATACACACATATGTCATCAAAATTATCATTGTATACTTGCACATTGGCAAAAATCCCTGATAAAAATATATTCCCCCTGCCATAACCGGTGCTATCACTACTCCAAATACAGGCAATATGTTTCCCGCACTATACCATGCCAAAGCTATAGGATTACAGCCAAAAAATGTAATTCCTGTTACTGCCCAGGATATCATAAGTAAAAATAATGGTTTCAATACCTTTTGCGTCATTAATCAATCCTCCATTTTTTTATTGACAACAGTATATCGGATGTCAATATCCAAAATTGTCGAATCATAACCTTATGTTCCTTAGACTTTTTGACATTTTTTCCTTTTAAACTTTTATAGACCGCCCTGGTCAAAAGATCTAAGTTCACATGAATTTGTTCATAAGCGGGTTAAAGCCAAATTCATATAAACATCAAGTATATTATACAAACATGAGCTTACTCATAAGTAAATAAAAGACTTTTTAATCTGTCCAAATACGAGCAAAAAAAAAGAAGCTGACCTTTAAAGTAAATGCAAAAAGTTAAATTATCTTATAACTATTAATTCCATATACTTTTAAAATCAGTTTCTTTTTTAATTATATAGAAAATAAATCTCTTTAAAAATTAATTTTTTATTATATTAATATAAACATCTTTAAAATTGGTTTCTTTTGTATTTAGGAAAATTCACTTCGTAAATCGCTTTCTTACTTATTTCCTATAGCTTTAGTCTTCTGGCTTAAAGATTACTTCATCCGGATACACTAATCCCATCTTTCTTGCCATTTCTTCTATATATTCGTCTGTCTTAACGTAGTCTTCTTTTTCTTTTAATTCATCTGATAATTCTAATTGGTCATTATATTCCTGCGTAAGTTCTTTTTTCTGTTTCTTTAAATCTGATAACGTTCCATATGCATTAAATGTCTGTACAAGTAAAATAGCACATAACATAATAACTACAAGGCTTATTCCAACTATCATGCCTCTGTTATCGTTTTTTTTCTTACTCTTACTTACTCTGCTCACTCTGGAAGTAGCAGTGCTTTTCCTTGGTTTTCTTACCTGTTGTCCGTTTTGCTGTCTGCGTTGCATGCTTTCCTGTGGTTTTCTTTTTTCCGACATCTACTCACCTTATTTCCTTTTGCAAACTTTTCTTCTATTTTCGTCTTTCTTAGTTTAATTCGTTTCCCTGCTTTTTTCAATGGTTTTAATAAAGTTCTAATTATCTTTTCCAAAACTTTCGAAATTTTCAACACTAATTTTCTTCCTACTATTATTTCATAAACTGCCATTGCCAAAAGCATTCCAAATATAGGATACCATCTTAAATTTCCGTAATTTTTTTTAATCAACATACTAAAAAATATGTAAGCTACACATATCCAATATATATAATCTTCAATAACCACTCTAATAAAATGTGGTTTAATAAGATTTCTTATTATCCTTATAGCATCGTATACAATTGCAAATATTATTCCGCAATACAGTGAAGTAAAAAGCAAAATAAGTTCATCCTTAATCATTTAAACATCCTTTTAAGCATGCTTTCTTTTTTTCTTTTATATGATGAGATTTCAGAATATTCCATGCTGTCCACAGTTCCTTCAATCTCTAATTCCCCTTTTTCTATACTTAACCTATTTACTTTTAAATCCTCACCTTTAATAGTCAGAATTCCCATTGTCGTTTCAAGTAATACCTCTTTTGTATCAAAAGAAATAACATCTTCGACCCCTGTAATCTCCATTGATTTCCTGTTAAGCATCATAAGTTTATGAGCTTTGGAAATATTATCATTCTCCACTAAATCACCCACATAGCTATACTTACATAAATATATGAAACTCTTTTTTTATTTATACTAACTAAAAAAACAATCCGTAGGTATCAAAGCTAGAGCTTTTGACCCAAACATCTAAGTTTATATTTCTATCAAATATTTTCTGTATGGGCTAATTTAGGCACTCTTTTATTAGATGCATTAGTACATTTATATTTGTATACTATCTTAAATTTATGTCAAATCTTTGTACATTTCTGTAGCTTCTTCTTTTTTTACAGTTTCATTCAAGTTTAATACCTGAACTTTAACCGTTCTCTGTCCAAATTGAATTTCAATTACATCGTTAATCTTAACATCGTAAGAAGCTTTTACAGGTTTTCCATTTACTATTACTCTTCCTGCATCACAAGCTTCATTAGCCACTGTTCTTCTTTTAATAATTCTTGATACTTTTAAGTATTTATCTATTCTCATGTTTCCTCCTGATTTTGTTGTTAATTAGATATCCTTTTTTCTGCTATTATATTCATTAACCGGATATCTTTTCTGTTTTGCACAATTACATTATTAATTACAAATCTTATATTTTTTTGTAAATTTAATTATTTTATAATTTATTTCTAAACTTCCTGATTAAAAAGTAGTATAAAATAAAGGGCTTTTGATAACAAAAGCCCTTAAAATCACTTATATATTTACTCTTTTAAATTAGTTAAGAGCTTCTTTTAAAGCCTTACCTGCTTTAAACTTAGGTACATTAGCTGCAGCAATTGTGATCTTTTCCTTTGTTGCAGGGTTGATACCTTCACGAGCTGGTCTCTTAGAAACTTCAAAGTTACCAAATCCGATTAACTGTACTTTTTCACCCTTCTTCATTTCTTCTGTTACAACGTCTGTAAAAGCCTTAACAGCCTTTGCTGCGTCTGTCTTTGATAATCCTGCTTCTTCAGCTACTGCTGCGATAAATTCTGTCTTGTTCATGTTTATATCCTCCTAAAAATTAGTTCAGAAACTACTTTAATTTCATGTGTTCCTGTAATATACGTTTTCCTCGCGTACTTCAATAAACTTTATACATCATTTACCCTTACTTTGTCAAGGTAATTTGCTTATTTTAAGGGGATTTTAGCCAAATTTTATGTGCATTTTTCATAAAACATTTTTTTGATTTTTTTCGAACTTTTACGACTTATTTTTTTAGCACAAAATTTTGTCATTTTAATTATATTTTTTACCCGTTTAAATTTAAGACTCCATTTGCTTTCCTAAAAAATTTGCTGCAACTGCCGCTAACTTTTGTTCAGTTACCGATATTGGATTCTTTATGTCTTTTCCAATTATTGCAACCGCACCAACTGCATCTCCTTCACAGATAATCGGATATATTACTTCACCCATAGATGGTTCTTCACCTTCCTCAATGATAGATATCCCCTTTTTTAAACTATTATGAGTTGTAAAGACTTCACGTTCATCTATTAAGTTTTCTACATCCTTACTTATCTTCTTTCCTATGTTTTCTTTTTTAGCTCCACCTGATGCAGCAACAACCTGATCCCTGTCGCAAATCATAATCATTTGGCCTGATGTCTGCCCTAACGCTTCCGCATATTGTTTTGCAAAATTGTCAAGTTCTCCAATTGGTGAATATTTTTTTAAAATGACCTCACCATCTCTATTTGTAAAAATCTCTAAAGGATCGCCTTCCCTTATTCTTAAAGTTCTTCTGATTTCCTTTGGAACAACAACTCTCCCCAATTCATCAATTCTTCGTACGATACCTGTCGCTTTCATGTTATTATCCTCCATAACTAATCTTTTAAAGAATTTAATTTTTTCTTTAATGTAATTAAATCCTATTTTGCTAAATTTAAGTTATGGAGTTAGTATGTGGAAAACTTAAGATAATATTCTTAATTTTACTCTAACCCTGTAAGCCTGCTGACTGACGAATCATATCTTCAACTACAATATCGTAAATTTCTCCAATTGAGTTACAATATTCTAAAACTTTCCAAGGCTCATTTGTATGGAAATGAATTTTAATCAAATCTTCATCTCCTACTGCGATAAGACAGTTACCTTCAAAATGTTCTGTTATGTACTCTGATATCTCATCCTCATCTAAATCTTTATCTCTTCTGTCAATCAAAAGCTGTGTATCATAACGATACGCAAACTGATCTTCTTCTACATCAATACTATTAATTTCTGACATAATTATCACCTCTTAAATTTTGTTATATTTATAATTCTTTAAAATTATGGCGTTGTGGTCAAAAGTCCTTTACTTTGATGACTACAGATTGTTCATACTGCACACTCCTATAATCCTACTCCTTTATGAGCAAGCTTATGTGGGCTTAAGCCTTTTGAACCTGGCATCATATTATTTTCCAATAATAATACTTATCAATCTCTTATCAAGCATTATTGTTTTGTTCCACGGATTAATTATAATTCCACTTATTTCATCTGTTTTTAAGGCTGTCACAAATAAGCTGTCAATGTCACTCATAAAAGTAGACATTACACTACCGCTTCCTTTAACTTCCTCATCAAAACTTGTAAACGCCATCCACCACATTCTTCCATCATCTGTCTTAATTGCCTGAATATTCAAATTTCCATCTGCTTTAGGTGGCTCAACCGCAATAATTAATCTGCCTTTTTCCTTCATTCTTCTTCGGATAACTGTTAAAGTATGAGCTAACATTTCCTGAGTGCTTTCCTGCTGCAATGCTGCAATCGCATTTTCAATCTTAATATTATCCTTTAAGCCCTCATCTTTCATATTATCCGAATTTAAATCTGTTCTCACCTTTTCTAAATTATCCTGTGAACCATTCAAATCATCCGGCAAATTATTTTTTATCTTTTTACTCATTTATATTATAACCTCAATGAATCACATAATTAAAATCCTAACAATATACTAACGTTTTCATTGAACCTTCCAATTCTTTAATAAATTACATATTATTAGAATCCTGACCTTTAGCATAAAATTTTACTAATATCTTAACAATAAATTTAGGCCAGAATTTTGAAAACATAACTTCATCTTCATCGCTTCTTTTATTATCGGCAATAATGGCTGATGTTTCTGAATCTTCATGTATTCTATGTGCCACTAATGGCTTTTTGCAATAAATAAAGCTTCCTTTAAGTTTAGAAAGTTTCTCCCATGCCTGCCAGTCTTCATTGCTTCTAAATCCAACTTCAAAAATAGGATTCGGCAAATTTGCTCTGACATATCCTACTGAAGGGCAACAAATAGGTGATCCAAATGATAATATTCTTCTTCTTACAAATCTGCTGTTAAAAAACAATCTTGTCTTTAATGGTATAAGCATGATTCTTTTAACTTTAAGTAATTTGTTTTCTTTAACATATTCACCATTTCTAAGTTCCCAGTAATCTGTAAAGAAAATCAATGGATGTTTGCTTCTTTCAAATTCCTTTAATAAAGTTTCTGTATACTCTGGAAAATATACATCATCCTGATGTGCAATTGTCACATAAGGAGTATCAATCTGTTTATATCCGAAATTCCAGTCTTGAACAATTCCTCCCTGACCTTCGTTTACTATCAGTTCTATATTGTGTTTTTTTGCCATATCAGCAATATACTCATTAGGTGTTGAAGTAACCATTTTAATTGTACTTTTTACTGTCTGTTTTTCTAATGACTGTATGCATTCCTCTAAAAAAGGACTTTCTTTGTATGCACATATTACAAATGAATGTTTCATCTTTCTTCTCCTAAAAACTCTGTTGTTATTTACTAAGTTTTTTTGCTCTGCTATTGTTTATTATTTTGGTTTACCAAACTATATCATTGCTTATTATTCATGATTACTAAACTTTAACATTGTTTGTTCCCATTTTTTTAATTCTGTTGCTCTCTATTTAGACAATCTTTTTATATAGCATCATTATACATATTACTATGCTCTTTGGCATTTTGCAAAATATAGTTACAATTAGTCTTATTAAAGCTGTTTCACCTTTAGGCTTTCCAAGTCCCACATAAGGATTTTTCTTATAATCAGGAATCTTCCCGGATAACCAGTTAAAATATTCTGTATACGCTTTTGACATTTCTTTTTTAGTACTCTGTTTACATATAAAGGTCAAATTCCAGATAACATATTTTATAACAAAATACTCAAACATTTTAGGCTTCATATATTTTTGATTTTTATTTCTCTCTATTAACCCTTCAAGAAAAGGAATTGGAGAATTTGCCACTTTTTTCTGAGTTGTATTTGAAACCGACTCATCTCTGTAAATCCAATTATAACCCACATAATCTGTTGTTATGATTTTGTCACTTTCGCCGTAAGCTGTAACATTAAAATATGAATCCTCTCCCATTTTATAATCGCCAAATTTAAGATTATGTTCTCTGACAAATTGCGTTTTCATAATACGTCCCCAAGGACTTATCATTCTAAACTTTGCCCATTCATCTTTTGTGAGAACCATTTCATCTAAAACTTTTCCTCCAGGAGTAATTCGTCTGTATCCACCAATTACCATATCAGCATCAGTTTCCAAAATTCTGCTTAACAGCATTTCTATACAGTCTTCTTTCATGGAATCATCATTATCCATAAACATCAGATATTCACCTGTGGCAAATTCGATTCCTCTGTTTCTTGTATAAGCTATTCCATGATTTTCCTGTGTAAGAACAATTAAATTATCATATTCTTTTGCAAGCTCGTTTAATATTTCTAGCGTTGAATCCTTTGAGCCATCATTAACAACTATAATTTCTATATTTTTATATGTCTGCCTTTGCAGTGACAAAATACAATCCTTTATATATTTTTCACTGTTATATGCAGGTATTACAATTGATACTTTTTTATCCATTTCCTAAACCTCTCAAAAAGGCTTTACAAAATCAGATTTTGTAAAAGCCTTTCCTTCTATGCTAGCTTTTGAACAATTAATACCGCCAAAAGTCCATATGCAGTTATAAATGTCATGATTCCGGTAAGCAATCGGGCGTAACCTGTTTTTGTTACATTAATACATAATTTTCCGTTATATGCAGCTACTATAGCCAGCCACAATATTGGAAGATAATATCTGGCCTGTACACCTACTATAGCCTTCTGACCTACAGGTGTAAATGCAAGATACATTGCTGTCCATATCAATACAACAATAATAAAGATAAGTCCCCAAACACCTAATTTTGTTTTTACATTAAGAGGCTTTTCTTCTTTATTTTTGCAAATTAAAACCATAATAAGTGCCATTATTACATAAGCAAATTTATCCGGTCCTACGACTGTTCCACCATAATTCATAAGCATTAAATTACCGATTGTATATGGGTCTCTTGTCTCAGCTGAAATACCAAAGTTTTCAAAACTAAATATACTTGATAACAATTCTTTTGCATAATTAAATGGCTGTCCAATAATGTTTCCAATCTGACTTCCTGAGTTTGTATCTCCACCTCTGATATCCACAGTTGCCGTAACATCCGGTGAAATCATACTTGCTATTGTTGGCAACACAAATGTTGTAAGCATCCATCCACATACAGCCAATATTCCAAGTTTAAACCAGATTGCACTCTTTTTACTTGAAAATTTCCTATTAGGAATAAATAGTGCAAGCATAACTAATGGTGCATAAACCATCTTAGATAAACTTCCCACTGTAATTGCAACCATTCCGGCTACTAATAACTTTGTATTTATCTTTTCTTCATCACTAATAATTTCATTTATCAGCAATACAACTCCAAGTGAAACAAAGCATAAAACAAAGCCATCATATGTTATAGAACTTGCCTGTAAAATACTTGTAGGCATTAATGCTATACAAACAAGTGCATATTTACATACTTTTGTCATCTTTATTGCAATCGCCATAACAACAAGATATACAATTAAATTCATAAATTTAATAAGCATCAGCATATTAGAAAAGCTTAAATGTAGTGCTCTTGCAATTTTTGCTCCAAGAATCTGAGGTATATATGCTACTGCAGTATAATTTGTTGCAACTGCCTTATTTGTTCTTGAAATTACTTTTTTATCATTAGCATTCATGTATTGGTCTACGAGATTTTTTTCCTCCAAAGTGTTATATGCAGGAATTCCTACTTTTTCCTCATACTTAACAACTGCACTCGTGTTATCTACTAAATCTCCGTAGGCATTTTCATATACGGCCTTAAAATGTGTTTCTTCATCCCATGTAAACGGTGTTGCGCCTGTAGAATAAATTAATGATACTCCGATTAAAAAACCTGATACAACGAAAAACAGCTCTATTCTTTTTCTAAGAATATCCTTACATAAAATAATCATTGCAAGCATCACAAGTACTGAAAATATAAAGCACATTCTATATTTGTTAGGTGTAAATGAATTTTTAATCTTAACTGCTTTTATACAGTCCACGTATTCTTTAGGAACATCAATTTTAATCTTGTTTCCGTATTCCCCTACAGAAGTCACCCCTGTTTTTAATTCAGGATACAATATGTCATTATATCCTTTTTTATTTTCTTTTCCATAAGACGATACAGTAGTAACTTCAAGACTGTAATGAATCATTTTATTTTCTTCTGATGATCCATATATCTGTACCTTTCCTATGTACGCAGCCTTTTTTAATTTAACTTCAACTGAGTTATTTTTAACTGTAAAATTAGTAAAAGTTGTATCTTTAAGTCCATATCTTATACTCTTAAAATTAAAGCCAAAAAATTCAATTACAAACGTTAACACAACAATTAGAAATAATACAATTGCATACGCTAAAGGCTTCGGTATTTTATTTGTTATTCTTTTTACCATTAGACCCTCCATTGGCATTTGCTTTCATTTTAAGAAAATTAACTGTAATTCCTATAAAGGCAATCAATACTAATCCCCACAAAAAATCTGTAGAAATTTTCTTTCTTCCTTCAACTACAATACATAAAATATTTCCACTTATCTGCATATCATCATCATATGATGCTAAATTTTCAATTTTATCCTGTCTGTTACCATAAATAACAAGTTCACTGTCCTGTGGAATATTTTTGCCTTTCACAACAATTTTTAATGAATCAGCACTAATTTTTAAATCGTGACATTCTATGTTTGAATATGCAACTGAGCTGTCTGAAGATTCTTCAGCATAATATGATGTTAACATGATATCCTGAACTTCTAACTCCTTTTCGCCTAGAACTTTTCCTGATTCATTATCATAAAACTTTATGGAAATAATTCCATTGTTTCTTTTTTCCTGCGTATATTTTTCTCTTAAATCTTTTATCTTAAGAGAAATGCTTTTAAGGTTGCTAACCTTCTTGTCTACAACTATGGAATATTCCCTGTCATTAGAAATACGTCCAACCGTATACTCTGTATCTTCGTTTGTATTTGCCGCTATTGTAGATTTGCCTACATCAAAAACCCTTCCGGTAACAGCCATAAATAAAATGTAGACAACCAATGCAATCCCTAAAATTATAATACTAAGATTTTTATTATATTTATTAAGCATACTTTTACCCATTATTATTTATTCTCTATAACATTTTTAGCATTAATATAAGGATATACCTCATATCTATACTCAATATCATCGTCATCTACCAGTCCAATATCATCTACGTTTTTGATATATTCTTCTTTGTAAATGCCGTAATATTTACCTTCAATTGTAATTTCATCATTTATAGCTGGAAGCACTTTTGCCTTTTTGTTATATTTAAAATTAACATAATAAAACTGTTTGTCCCCAACTTCTAACTTTATAGTAGCCGTATTTTTCTTATTGTTAAGTTCTATATAATTAACTTTTCCATTGACTTTTGCTTTCATTCCGGCATAGCCATATGGATTCTTTGCAACATCTTCATATGTATATGAAGGATTTAACGGATTAAATTCTCCTGCATTTACGTCGTAACTGTAAACAACTTCTACATATGGCAATGTACCTGTGTACTGATTATACTTTGTACTCTTATCGTCGTTAAAATGTGTATACATATCAGTTTTTAATAAATATCCATAAACCTGAACTTCATCTCCGACTTTATATGTCTGTGAAATAGACTGTCTGCCATTAAATACTTTCATGTTTTTGCATTTGCAAACATAAATTTTTCCATCAGAATCCTTAATTGTTATATATGCATTTATTTTAGCTTCATAAACAGACTCCACCGTACCTGTAGCTTTTATCATTTTTCCAACATAATTATCAGGATAATATATTAACTGTGAGTATTTTACGTCCTTTACCTGCGAAATTAGTTCTTTAATTGGAACCTGTTCATAATTCCAATCATAATCAGTTAACGTTCCCTTACTGTCATAATACTTAATGGCACCATTTGGAATCCCTGAATTATAATTCATAACATTATATGTTCCATCAGCAAATGTTTTTGTAATTTCTCCGTCAAATCGATTCTCAACCATGTCGCCTTCTTCTATGCTACCATCACTATATGTAATCGTACATTTTCCATCAAGGCTTCCATCTTTCCACGTTCCTTCAACCTTAGAAACTATATCACCGTCTACTTCAATTACGCCCTTTCCTTCAGGATTTCCATTATTAAGTTCTCCTGTATAACTCCCTGTATACTTGTTACCAAAAAGCGTTATTCCACTTGTAATAGTTCCGTTAGAAGTGTTTTTTTCATTTGAGCATCCTGCAAAAACAGCAGCTGTCATTCCCACTGCAAATATTGCAACAAGCAACTTATGCTTACTCATATTTTCCTCCTATAATCTGTATTGCACCATCTATTTGGTCAGTGGCCATTCATCAGAAACTTTTATCAAAATGAACTTTGCTCATTTTGTTTCCACTTTATAATCTACTTAAACATAAACTTTCCATTACTTTGTACTAAATTAGCATTGTAATATTTGTTTTCTTTCTTTAATTTATCTTCCCAGGCCTTTTTGAACTCTTTCTGAGATTTTTCATCATTATAGTTAAGATTCTCTGCTAATTTTACATGAACATCAGTATTTAAAATAACATCATAACCTGCTTCATCTATTTTAAAGCAAACATCTAAATCTCTATATGGGAAACTAAATTTTTCATTTATTCCACCAACTTCTTTAATTACGTTAGTTCTAAACATTGCCAATTTTAAAGACACACCCATAACATTCTGAGGTCCGTCTGCTCTATGACAATATCCTCTAAAAATTGAAGGCAAATGATAAAACAGACTTGATACAGTTGCATTACTGTCATAATTAAGTCCACAGCTTTCAATTTTCTTATTTTTATTAAGGCATTTTACACCTGTTATTCCAACATGTTTCCACTGACAGTATTTAAGTAATTCTTCTACCCAATTGTCTGTCATAGGAATAGCATCATTATCTGCAACCACAACGTATTCAGTCTTAACTGCTTCCATTTCTTTTGAAAGCTGACCTTTTACAACTTTATATTCAATATGAAGATTTGACATTTCTCTCTGTTTTTTCTTCATTTCATTAATCTGTTTTTCATCATTAGCTAAAACAGTTACGCTATAATCACCTTTTAAATCATAATCAATTTTATAAAATCCTAAATCTTTAGTAAGCGCCGGAGTTCCGTCTTCTCCGATTTCTGTCAAATATTTTTTAATTGCTTTATTTCCATTTTCAAAAGCATATAATTTACTGTTTGGATTTGCTGCTGTTGAATCAGGATGAATTCTCCAATGATATAAAATTTTTGGTACATGCTTTATGTCAGCTCCTGCGCCGTTACATCTTAATACGAATTCAAAATCCTGAGCCCCATCAAATTTTTGATTTAATCCACCGACCTTATCTAACAATTCCCTTGAGAACATTAAAAAGTGGCAGATATAATTTGTATGTCTTAAAAATTCTTCGTTCAAATCCGGTTTAAACGCCGGATTAATTAACTTTCCTGTATCTGCTACGATTTTGTCTTCATCTGAATAAACCATATCAGGAATCCTATCATGTGCATTAAGTTCCTTAACCATTTCATATAATGCATTTGGTGTAAGCAAATCATCATGGTCTAACAATGCTATATATTCTCCCTTAGCATTATCAAATCCTTCATTTGTATTATTTGAAATTCCATCATTCTTACTTAATTTTATATAGCTGATTCTCTCATCTTTATATTCATTTAATGTATCTTTAACAATTGTTGTGTTACTTCCGTCTGCGATACATAATTCAAGATTTGAATATGTCTGTTCTAATACACTGTCAACAAGCTGTCTGAGAAAAACAGGTGCAGTCTCATATGCAGGCACTACAATACTTACTAACGGTGCATATTCAAACTTCACTTTTCTTTGTTCATTTAACTCATCTTCTCTAGGTAAAAATTTTTCTATATTATTTTGATAATATCTGTCTCTTTTCTTCGTATCAAACCACTCCATAAATCTAAGAGTGAAATCGTGTAAACCGTACTGTTTAAAGAGATCAATACCATTCTTCAAATTCATTTCCAATTCTTCCTTTCATTTCACAGACATTCATCTGTTAGTTATCCTGCCAAAGTTTCTTAGGCATTCCTATTCAATCCACAACTGATTAATCATACACTAATATGGAAAAAATAACAACTTTATTAAAATTTATGCCTTAATTTTGCTCAACTTATCAATGCAAAGCAATATAAACTTAATATTGATTTATATAAGTCCACAATCAAATTTTCACAAACGGACTTAATATACCTGTATTATTCTAAGCTATTTCCAATTTATTTTAAGCTCGTCCCAAAACAAATAGAATTCTTAAGGCAATATCTCCCGGCACTCTTGAGCGCAGTGCATGTGGATAAAATATTTTTCTAATCTGTGTTATAAGACCATTTTTCTTTATAAATAATGCCATTTTCTTCTTTTGTTCATTTGACAATCTATCCTCAAACACTTTTGCAAAATAGATAAGGTTCTGTTTTGCTTCAACGCTTGCAGGGCCAAACACTTCCTTTTGGAAGAATCCTTTTAACAGACCTATTGTATTAGAATCCTCAGCTGTAACAGCTTCCGTATGTCTTATATGCGAAGCCGTAAAACGCTTATCATAAATCGTATCACCAAAACATACACAACATCTGATGAGCCATCTGTCATGCATTTCTATTCCGGGGTCTACATCTAAAATAAATTGTTTACATGCTTCATGATTAAATACAAGCAAAAATCCTGATGCAGGAGTACAGTATAAAACATCTGTTAAACCAATGTTTTCTTTTTGCTCCGGCGAGTGACGGATAAAGCTTCCATCACTCATGTAATAATCATATGCTGAAAAATAAACCAAAGGTTTATTTGTATCTTTTTTCTTCTCAAGTTCTTCAACCGCCCATTTAATTTTATCAGGGTACCATACGTCATCCTGATCGCAAAATGCATAATATTCTGCCGGTTCACATTCTCTTGCTATCTGGTAAAATGATTTCGGAGGTCGTAAATTAACTCCATTATTTTCTAAAAGAATTATCCTCTTACCTGATTTATTGCTTTCGATATAATTTTTAATAAATTCAACTGTATTATCTGTAGAGCAATCATCTCTTATATATATATCAATATTTTCATAAGTCTGTTCAATAAGACTGTCCAATTGAGTTTTCAAAAATTTTTCGCCGTTATACGTTGCCAGCAAAATGTTTACTTTCGGTTGACTCATGCCAATTCTCCTTTATTCATTTATCGCCATGCAGGAATCTCTTACAACCAAATGACATGGTAATTTTACTTTAATTGTTGTCTTGATTGCTAAATTTGATGCTGCAAATAAGGAATTTACACCATACTGACCCATTTCATATGCAGGTGCATGAAGTGTCGTAAGTGCAGGTGCCGTATATCTTGTCATTTCCAAATCATCAAATCCAATCAATGAAATATCCTCAGGAATATTAAGCTCATGTTCTCTAATTGCCTTCATTGCACCAAATGCAATCTGGTCACTTGCAGCAAACACTGCTGTAGGCAACTGTTTTTTTTCTAGAATTTCATTCATCATTTGATATCCTGATTCCATGGAATATCTTCCTTCTATAAGATATTTATTGTAATCTATCTCATTTTTCTCACAGAATTTAATAAATGCTTTTTTTCTATAATCTTCATATACTACATTATTATTCTCTTCGCCCAGAAATTCTCTACCACCTAAAAACGCAATTTCTTTATGACCTAATTCTATAAGATATGTAAGTGCCTCATTAACTGCCATTTCAAAATCAAGTGAAAATGTAGTTGCCTTATAATCATGGAATGACATATCCAAAAAGACTATATTCTTTGTAATGCTCATAAATTTTTCGACTTCTTCGTCGCTAAATTTACCAATACAAATAATTCCGTCAGCATCTTCAATTTGTTCTAAATAGTTGGGATTTGACTTGAAAGTTCTCACGACATTAATGCAATTCTTAACACAAAAATCTTCTATTCCTTTTCTTACCTGAAGATAATAATTATCCTTTGCTTCCTGTTGTTCAGAAAACCATTGAATAATTCCCAATGTAAAAATAGCTTTAGACATTTTCTTACTCTTGTTGTACTTAAGTTCCTTTGCTGCATTAATAACTTTTTTCTTAGTTTCAAGCGATGTACTCAAAGTAGGGTCCTCATTCAAAATTCTTGATACTGTTGAGGGGCTTACCTGAGCCAATTTTGCCACATCTTTGATTGTAGCCATACTCTTATACCACCTTTATCTTATTTATGTCCCTAGTCACTTTTTCCTTAGTAACTCCGCCATTTTTTAATGACGCCGCTTCAAGTATAACATCTTTTTTTAATTAAAGATATGATTTATTGTGATTTTCTACTATTTTACTGTTATTTATTTAGTGGTAAACACGGAAATCAAATAAGTTTACTAAATTATATTGTATTTTAGTAAACAAAAGTTTATATTTAAATTAGCAAAAGTATTCTAACAAATTAACAATTACTATCAGCAATTAGATTATAGATTAATTTGCTTTAATTAGAGCCACTCATTCTGATTACTTATAAATATTGTTTATTTCTGAATACTACAAATCGGATTATTTTTTAACGGAGGATTTAAATGAATATTAACGAATTAAAATCATTATTTGGCAAAAATGAATTTGACTCACTTTTAATGGATATTTACGATGATTCATCTTTAATTGGATACCAGAATAACAGATACATTAAGGCTTTAGATAAATTTGAAAGTCTTTTCGGTGAAGGAGAGGTTGAAATCTATAGTGCTCCAGGAAGAACTGAAGTAGGCGGTAACCATACTGACCACCAGCACGGACAGGTTCTTGCTGCATCTATTAACTTAGATGCCATTTCTATCACACAAAAAACTGATGACGGAATTATTTCTTTAGTATCTGAAGGATATGACCTTATTACAATTGATACTGCAAATACAGAACTTATTGAAGAAGAAAAAGGCACAACTGTTGCGCTTATTAAAGGTGTTGTTAATGAATTTAAAAACCGTGGATACAAAGTCGGTGGATTTAAAGCATACATTACAAGTGACGTATTAGTTGGTGCAGGTCTTTCTTCATCTGCTGCATTTGAAGCTGTTATCGGAACAATTCTTTCAGGATTGTATAATGATATGAAAATTTCTTCAGTAGAAATTGCCATTATAAGTCAGTATGCAGAAAACGTTTATTTTGGAAAACCTTGTGGATTAATGGATCAGATGGCATGCTCCGTTGGTGGATTTGTTAACATCGATTTTATTGATCCTACTCATCCTGTTGTAAACAAAATTGATTTTGATATTACAAACGAAGGATATAGTTTATGTATTGTTGATACAAAGGGTAGCCATGCAGATTTAACTGACGATTATGCTTTAATTCCTGCTGAAATGAAAGAAGTTGCCAAAGTATTTGGCAAAGAAGTTCTTGGAGACGTAAATCCTGATGAATTTTTCAGTAACATACCTAAGGCATTGGCAGGAGCTTCTTCAAGAGGAGTTCTTCGAGCATATCATTTCTTTACTGAAAATAAACGTGTATCAGTTGAAGTTAATGCTTTAATAGGAAATAATTTCCACAAATTCCTTGATACAGTTAAGGAATCCGGAAATTCATCATATAAATTTTTGCAGAATATTTATGCAAATAAGGAACCTTTAAATCAGCCTGTAAGCATCGCCCTTGCTGCCAGCGAATATATCCTCGGTGATAATGGCGTATGTCGTGTTCATGGTGGTGGATTTGCCGGAACCATTCAGGCATTTGTAAAAAACGAGGCCGTGCCTGAATATAAGAAATTTATTGAATCTATATTTGGCACAGACTCATGTCACATTTTAAAAATACGTAAATATGGAGGTATGAAGGTACAATGAGTATTTTAGTATTAGGCGGAGCCGGATATATCGGTTCTCACACGGTTTATGAACTTATTGACAGAGGTGAAGATGTTGTCGTAGTTGATAATTTACAAACAGGATTTAAAGCAGCTGTTCATCCCAAAGCAAGATTCTATGAAGGTGATATAAGAGACAAAGCTTTCTTAGATGCTTTATTTACAAAAGAAAAAATTGACGGAGTTATTCATTTTGCTGCCAACTCTCAGGTTGGAGAAAGTATGAAAGTTCCTCTCAAATACTATAATAACAATTTATACGGAACAATGGTTCTTTTAGAAAGCATGGTTGAACATGGAATTGATAAAATTGTATTTTCTTCTACTGCTGCAACATATGGAGAACCTGAAAGAATTCCAATTTTAGAAAGTGACAGAACTGAACCTACAAATACATATGGTGAAACAAAGCTTTCTATGGAAAAAATGATGAAATGGACAAGTAAAGCCCACAATTTACGTTATGTAGCATTAAGGTATTTTAATGCATGCGGTGCTCATATCAGTGGAAAAATTGGAGAAGCCCATAATCCTGAAACTCATTTGATTCCACTTGTACTTCAGGTTCCACTTGGAAAACGTCCTTATATTTCTATATTTGGAAATGATTACGATACAAAAGACGGCACATGTGTACGTGATTATATTCATGTTACTGATTTGGCACAGGCACATATCCTTGCTCTTAAATATTTGGCTGAAGGAAATGACAGTGATGTATTTAATCTTGGAAATGGAATTGGATTTACGGTAAACGAAATAATTGAAAGTGCAAGAAAAGTTACAGGTTTAGACATTCCTGCTAAATACGAAGCTCGCCGTGCCGGTGATCCTTCAAAGCTTATTGCTTCAAGTGAAAAAGCTAAGACTGTTTTAGGATGGAAGCCTGAATATCCTGATGTTGAAAAAATTATTGAGACTGCATGGAACTGGCATAAATCTCATCCAAACGGATATGAAGATTAAAATTCCTACTATGTGTTAACAGGCAATTTAACTGTTCTTAGCATTATATCTTAAAACTTATATTTATTCATAAATATAAAGTTTAGAAAGGTTGTTATATGTTAGATTTATATATAAAAAAATTAGTTAATTATGGAATTAACACAGGCTTAATACCTGAATGTGAAAGAATTTATTCTACTAATTTGCTCCTCGAAGTATTTGGAAAAGATGATTATACAGATTTGGCTGTTGATGACAAAGAAGAAAACCTTGGCGATATTCTCGTTGCTCTTTGTGATGAAGCCGTAAAATTAGGAATAATTGAAGACAGCGTAACTTACAGAGATTTATTTGACACAAAATTAATGAACTGCATTATGCCACGTCCTTCACAGGTTCAAGAAAAATTCTGGAAGGAATATGCTAAATCTCCTGAAGATGCCACTAAATTTTACTATGATTTTTCTCAAAACAGCAATTATATCCGTCGCGACAGAATAAAGAAAGATATGAAATGGGTTGTACCTTCTGAGTACGGAGATATTGATATAACTATCAATCTTTCAAAACCTGAAAAAGACCCTAAAGCTATTGCTGCTGCAAAAAACAGCACAAGTGTATCATATCCTAAATGCCAGCTTTGTATGGAAAACGAAGGTTATGCAGGTCGCATTAACCACCCTGCAAGAGAAAACCATCGTATAATCCCTATAAAGATAAATGATTGTGACTGGGGATTTCAATACTCTCCTTATGTTTACTACAATGAACATTGTATTGTATTTTCAGGCACACACACACCTATGAAGATAGAAAAGGCAACATTTATCAAGTTATTCGATTTTATCAAATTAATGCCTCACTACTTCTTAGGTTCAAATGCCGACCTTCCAATTGTAGGTGGTTCAATTTTAACTCATGATCATTTTCAGGGCGGACATTATACCTTCGCAATGGCAAAAGCTGATTCAATCAAGACTTTTAAAGTTAAAAATTATGAAGATGTAGATTGCTCAATTCTTCATTGGCCACTTTCAGTAATCAGATTGAAATCAAAAGACAGCAACCGATTAGTAGAATTAGGTGATTATATTTTAAATAAATGGAGAAACTATACTGATGAGGATGCATTTATATATGCAAATACAGATGGTGAACCACACAACACAATTACACCAATTGCCCGTTTTAGGGATGGCATGTATGAGCTTGATTTGGCTTTACGAAATAATATTACTACAAAGGAACATCCTCTTGGTGTTTATCATCCTCATGAAAAGCTTCATCATATTAAGAAAGAAAATATCGGTCTTATTGAAGTAATGGGTCTTGCAGTTTTACCTTCAAGACTTAAAGGTGAAATGCAAACATTAGCTGATTATATCGTAAATAAAAAAGATATACGAAGCAATGAATCTATTTCTAAGCATGCTGACTGGGTTGATGAATTTCTTCCAAAATATAATGACATTACATCTGAAAATGTTATGAGCATTCTTGAATCAGAAATTGGAAAAGTATTTGTAAAAGTTCTCGAAGACGCTGGTGTTTACAAGTGTACACCTGAAGGTCTTGAAGCTTTCACAAGATTTATCGATACATTATAAAGCTTTCAAATTTTCTTTTAATATACGAGGCGCCTGCAGTTTTACTGCAGACGCCTCACCCTTTTTATAAAAACTTTAACTTTATATTCATATTATATTCTTCATCAGGTTTTAAAATCGCCGACTCAAATTTATCATTATTGATATTATCCGGTACATACTGCGGTTCAAGACAAAATGCATGTCGTCTGTTATACACTACTCCATTTTTTCCTGATTCATCTGATACAAAATTAGCTGTATAAAGTTGTAATCCTGGTGTATCTGTATAAAGTTCCATCTTAATTCCTGACTTATCTCCGATGGCTTTTGCCGCCAGTCTTAATTCATGAGCATTTCCATTTATCATAAAATTATGGTCATATCCCGTTCCAAATTTTAACTGTTCATCTTCAACATCAATATCTCTCCCAATTGATTTCATTTCCGTAAAATCCATTGGTGTACCTTTTACGCTTCTAATTTCACCTGAAGGAATAGAATTGTTTGTGGCAAATGGAGTAAAATAATCACCATTTATCATTAATTTCTGCTCATATACTTCGCCTGAATCATGGCCATTTAAATTGTAGTATGAGTGATTTGTAAAATTAGCAATTGTAGTTTTATCCGTTGTTCCTTTATAATTTAAAATTAATTCATTGTCCTCTGTAAGTATGTATGTAAGATTCACTTTTAAATTTCCCGGAAATCCCTGCTCCATATCTTTACTTAATATTTCAAATGAAATCTTATCATTTACATTCTCATCATAAATTGCTTTCCACATTTTTAGTGCTGTACAATTTGAACCACTATGAAGATTATTACCATTGTCACCATCATTGCTTTCCAAATTGTATTCAACTCCATCAATTATGCACCTTGCACCTTTGATTCTATTGGCATTTCTACCTACATTTGCTCCAAAAAATGCTGATGCGCCCTGATACGGGTCAACATTATCATAGCCTAAAACTATATCCGTGTCTTTTCCATCTTTATCCGGCACAATTAATGAAACTAGAGTTGCACCATAATCGCATACTTTAACTTTCATTCCATTGCTATTTTCAAGAGTAAATAAATGTGTTTGTTCCCCATTTTTTGTTTTTCCAAATTCACTAATCTTCATCTGAATCTCCTTATTCTTGTAATTTTACAACAATTATGGACGTGAGGAATATTAGACTTCCTGAAAGGAAGTATAATATTCCTCACTATTTAATTGCCTGTTCTTCTTTCAAATTTTCTTACATTCTTAGAGATTTCCCTACTCTTTTACTTATTTAAAACTTTAATGTTCGTTGTAATTTTCTTTTATCTTTTAAAATTTCCCTACTTCATATTTTTTACAAATTCAGGATATTCTTCTGCCGGCATAGGCTTTGCATATAAATATCCCTGAATATACGAACAACCATACTGCTTTAACTTTTCAGCCTGTTCAACTGTTTCAACACCCTCTGCAACAACTTCCATGTTAAGTTCTTTTGCCATGGCAAGAATCATTCTGATAATTGTATCTGCTCTTGCAGGATCCTGTGTTTGGGATACAAACCTCATATCCATCTTTATAATGTTAACCGGAATATCTTTTAAGGCATTAAGAGATGAATATCCGCTTCCAAAATCATCCATTTCTACAATAAATCCAAACATTTGAAGTTGTTTTATTACATTTACATTTTTCTCTAAATCAAGAGTAAATGCACTTTCAGTAATTTCAAGTCTAAGCTTATTTTTATCAATTCCGTACTTTTCAATAAGATTTGTAAACACTTTATATAAATCTATAATATAAAAATCCTTCATTGAAATATTTACTGCAATATAATCATCTCTGTCTTCCTCTTTCCACTGTTTAAGAATCTGGCATACTTTCTCCCACACATACATATCAAGTTCTGTAATCAAGCCATTTTGTTCAAAGAACTCTATAAAATCTCCAGGTGGGATTAATCCTAATTTTCTGTGTTCCCATCTTACAAGAGCCTCTGCTCCTTTTACCGCTTCATCTTCGCATCTGACCTGCGGTTGAAGATAAACTTTAAAATCTTCATTTTCTATGGCACTTGTAAGTTCTTCTTTATACATATGCTCTTTTAAAATTTTATTTCTAAGATTATCATTATAAACTGCTGCAACACAATTTCCATTATTCTTTATAGAGTCAAGCGCCATTCTTGCCCTATCACACATAGTTCCAACATCAACTTTAGAATCATAATCTACTTCATAAATTCCATATCTGATATGAACAGTACATGTGATGTTGTTATAAGTAACCTTTATATTTCTTTTCTTCTCAAGGTCTTTTATTACCAACTCACTCTTAGGACATAATGTAATAAAATTATCACTTTCCACTCTCGCATATACCCTTTTATCAGAGCACTGCGCTAAACAGTTTTCTGAAATCTGCTTAAGAATGGCATCACCCATTTTTCTTCCAAACATATCGTTTACGACTTTAAATCTTGATATGTTAAATATCATAATTACAAATTTATCATCCGGATATTTATTTGTTATCTCATTTACTTTTTCATAGAACCTCTTTATATTGTACAGTCCTGTAAGTTCATCATGAGTTTCCAAATATCTCATAACAGAATTAACCATTGTTATTTCCGTTATATCTTCAAATACAAAGTATTTTGCATATGCTATATTATCATTTTCACATAATTCGCCATATTTACACTGAAAATAAAGTTTCTTATCTTCATGCCTAATACTTATTTTTTTTTGATAAGTTTTCTCTAACGCAGCTGGTGTATATAAATTATATGCTTTACAAAATTCCTCAAACGAACACTTTTGTATGCATTTATCAAATAATCTCTCCGCTTCTTTATTATAGGCAATTATGCTATCATCTGTGCCGAATACTACCATCGGTAGTTCTGATTCCTCAGCAATTTTCTGCAGTGCCCTGTTCTTAACAACTTTATGACCATATTGAAATGTTATTTCATAAACAAATGCACCTAATATACCATAAAACAATAATGATACATGCTCCCACAATCTAAGCTGAAACATTACAATATTAATGCAGGACACAATTATCATGCATGTTAATATCTGCATATATTTCACCTTATAAATACGTGGCGAGTTTAATATACGGTATATGAAGCACAATATAAAAACTGCAACAAATGCATATGTAATAAATATGTGTGCATCATATCCCCAATTATAAAACCATGCAACCACACCACTTTTATCCATCCTTACATTCTCAATTCTAATAATTGAATGTATAAGCATATTTATAGTATCCACAATTGTAAATACAAACACAGTTCTTTTAATATATTTGAAGCATTCAAATGCTTTACCTAAACCTGTATATTCAAATGCATATCCTATTAATGCCAATATCATCCATGTAAAGCATGTATAAAATGGCCATATAAGAATGCTCTCTATAAAATTCGAACCAATACCCTGCATTATAATTCCGAGTATTACTGCAACAAGATTACTCTCCATAAATAATGCAATGCTTTTTCCTGTCCTATTTTTATGTACTAAACTTAATTTAAGATACCTTACATCCATTACCCCCAATAAGATATATGGAATAATCATGTATTTCCCCATTCAAATTCTCCCTTTGTAAATTAATCGTTTCAATTTACTCTCACCCGTATTTATTTTACCACATTATTCTATATAAACATACACTTTTAATCTTATTCCTGTACTATATTACTTTCATTATTCTCTTCATCTCTTGCATCAATTATTTTAGCAAATATCTTTTGATATACTTTTGCATGGCAAAATCCTGATATTAATGGGAATAAAATAAACAACGCCGGAATCTTAAAAGCAAATATGAATATTGCTACATCAATTATAATAAGTAAAATTGACTGAAGAAAATGTCTTGTCGAAAATATTAATGAAATCATTAAAGTCCTCTTAACAGTATCATAAAATTTTGCGATATATGGGAATACAAAATTAATCGTCATTGTATAAATAATGAGTACTAACAAATAAAATGGTAATGCATAAAACAATTTGCTTCCTACTTTAGATGAGTTAAATACAATATAAAGACTTGTACAAACTAATCCTCCGATTGTTCCCATTATAAGCCATACAATTGTTGATATTTTAAAATTCTCCTTAAAAGCCTTAAAGAAACTTCTTACCACATATGACTCCTCACCAACAACTAATTTCATCATTACTGAGTAAAATGCTGTTGTAGATGCGCCAACTGTAATTATTGGCAAAGAGCAAATTACCCACAATATTGCCAAAACCATTACATCTGCAAATCCATCTAAAAATGTCATTAATTTTCCTTCACTGTCAAATATATTTTTCACTATTTTTACCTTTGTGTATTATTACACACCTTTCGTTTTAAATTTGTCACTAATTTTAATAGTCAATCTAAATTCACTATCAACACAATTTACATTTAATTTATTATTTCAAGTTTGCTTCCTTTCTCTTTGTCTTTCGTAACCACAATCTGCCTGTCAATTCTGGTCTTAAGTTCTGATACATGCGATATAATCCCTACAAGTCTTCCTACATCTGTAATAGAACTTAATGCCCTCATTGCACTTTCAAGCGATTCTCCATCCAATGATCCAAATCCCTCATCTACAAATAAGGTATCAATCTTTATTCCTCCGGACTTAGCCTGGATTTCGTCAGACAAACCTAATGCCATCGACAAAGAAGCTTTAAATGATTCTCCACCTGAAAGAGTCTTTATATCCCTTTCACTTCCACTATAATAATCGATAACATTTAACTCTAATCCGCTCTTGCTTACCTTATTGTCAGCTTCATGCTTTCTCTTTAACTCATACTGACCTGAAGTCATATCCCTAAAATGGCTGTTTGCCTTGACTATAATTCTATCAAACATTTCCATTTGGACATAGGTTTCTAAAGTAATTCTTGGCTTCGAAGAAAGAGTTCCATTGCATGTATCCGCCAGACTGCCAACAACCTGCAGCTTATCTTCTACTTCCACGGCTTCATCCATACACTTCTCAATTCTTTCATTTGCAAATTTATTCATATCCAGTCGTGAATGAACTTCTTTTTCACTCTTTCCAAGTTCCTTTTCCATACTTTGAAGCTGCTTCTTTTCTTCCTTTAATTCATCCAAATCTTGAACCTTTGAATTTTTAAATTGATTTTTCAAAGCCGCTATCGCATTTTCAAGCCCGGATTTCCTTTCCTTTGCTTCTTCATAGTTATCTCTTGCCTTTTCAAATAACTTAATAAGCCTGTTTCTTTTATCCTGCAAACTGCTGATATATTCCTCTGCTTCTTTCAGACTTGAGTATTTAAGTTTAGACTGAAGTTCTTCTATTCTGATATTTGCATTTGCAATATTAGTATTTTCTTCAATTATTTTATTTGAAATTTCCACAATTTCTGTTTTTTTACTTTCAAGTTCGTTCTTTAGTTTAGGCAAATTTTCTTCAATTGTTTTCTTCTCTTCTTTAAAATCTGACAATTCTTTAGCCTTAACATTTAACTTCTTAATATCATCGTTTAACTTCTTTGTCTTTTCTTCTAAAATATTAAAGCTATTCTCATCTATGCTTTCAGCAAATTCATTTGGATTTTCATTTACTACATCATCTATTCTTTCTTTCAATGAATCGATTTCTGTAATTTTCGCCCTCAAATTACCTGAAATTTCACTTCTTTTCTCTTCCTTTTTCTGTCTAAGATTTTTAGCATTTTTCAAATCTTTCTCAGACGGAATTTCATCTTTAACCTCAGTTATATGAGGATGACTTGTCGAACCGCAAACAGGACAAGGTTCTCCCTCTTTCAGATTTTGTCCAAGCATACCGGCCTGCGCATCCATGTACTTAGCCATAAGACTTTCATAATTTTGTGATGCGTTATTATACTCATTAACGCTTTCCACATATTTTTCCTTTAAAGACTTATGCTCATCTTTAACTTCAACATATTTTTTAAACAATTTTTTCAAATTAGAATAAAGATTTATCTTATCCTCAACACTCTTAATGCGGCTCTGGCATTTTTCAAATTCAACTTCGCATTCTTTTATTTCTTCAAGCCTTTTTTCAGAAATCAAAATGCTATTTTCATTATTTTCTACATCGCCTTTAATTTTAGTTTCTTTATTTTTTAATTTTATTAAATTTTCCTGTCTGTTATGTAAACTTTCAAGTTCTTTAGTAAGTTCATTGTAGCTTTCAAGTTTTTGTTTTTCTATCTCGATTTCAGTTGAAAGCTTTTCGCGTTCTCTTTCCGTCTCTTTTTGCAAATTATAATCTTCTAAGAGCTTCGGCATAACTTCTAATACTTTAGCAAGTTCATTTTCATTATTTTCAATGTTTTTCATACCTGCCAAAACATTTTCTGTTTTACCAATTGTCTTATTATTTTTTTCAAGATTCTTATTAACTTCTTTTTTATTTTCTTCTAAAGTTTTTAACAAATCTTTGTCTTTATTAATAAGTTCTAAAATAAAATTATTAATATCTTCTGTCTTCCAAAATGTGTTGTCATCAATAATCTGTTTTAATTTTTCTTTATCATTTTCATCATTGCCACACTGAACACTTGCAATGTAATTTTTGATTGACTTCTCAATATCCTGATACTTAAACTTAAGTTCATTCTTTTTTCTTTTTAATTTTTCCTGTAAATCAAGATATTCATTTGTATTAAATATCTTTCTTAAAATTTTACTACGTTCATCAGTTCCCGTAAGCAGAACTTTCATAAAATCTCCCTGTGCAATCATGGCAATCTGAGAGAATTGTCCTCTATCTAGTCCTATAATTTCTGTAACTGCATCATTTACATTCTTTTTATTTATAATTGGTTCTCTGTCCTTAGTAAGAAAATATAATTCTGCCTCTTCCTTCTGTACAACCAGTTTGTCCCCACGTTTTGCTTTACGCATATATTCAGGAATTCTTCTAATTTTATATTTTTCTTCTCTATATTCAAATTCTAATTCAACATAGCTTTCCGTTTCATCATCAGCATATTTGCTTCTAAGAGATTTCACTTCTCTTACCTGTCCGCTTGCCTCTCCATAAAGAGCATATGAAATTGCATCAAATATAGTCGTCTTTCCGGCTCCTGTATCACCTGTAATCAAATACAATCCGCTTTCACCTAATAATGTAAAATCAACTACGGTTTTGTCTGCATAAGGTCCAAAACCACACATAACTAATTTAATTGGTCTCATGGCTTTCCTCCCTTGCTTCTCCTAAAATTTCCAACAGGTAATCCCTTTGCTTTTCTGACATTTTCCGTCCATTCTGCTTTTCAAAAAATTTCTCAAAATAATCCAATGGAGATTTAGCCTCTCCTGTTTCAACATTATCAACAACAGAATATGAACGTGTTCGCGTATTGTCATATTCCATGCTCATCAGATTTGGATAAATGCTTTTTAATTTTCCTATTGCATTCAAAATATCATCTTCATCTGTAAGCACTGCTCTGTAATAGTCTTCTTTTTTTAATTCTTTGTAAAACTCTTCACTTGTTATTTTGCTGAACTTTCCTTTAATTGTCTTTAAATCATGTAACGGCTTTACGGGAATTTCTTTTATTTCTATATTTTCTTTTTCTTTTAAATCAACAATCGTCATTGACTTATTATGTTTTTCTTCTGAGAATGAATACTTAAGCAATGTTCCTGCATAACGTGCGCTTTCCCTGCCCATTTGCTGAGCTCTATGAATGTGTCCTAACGCAACATAATCAAATGCTTCATAATTTTCAACGCTAACATTATCAAGTCCGCCAACTGAAACTTCTTCTGATTCGCTTCTCATCGCACCTGTAACAAACTGGTGTGACACAATCACATTTCTCTTTGTTTCATCAATTTTTTCCTGACTTAAAACGTACTCTAATGCGTCATCATAGTCTTTAATTTCAGCCTCTTTATAAATATTTTTTACCGTTGCCGGCTTTATGAATGGCAATAAATAAACATTTATTTTGCCATAGTCATCTTCTAATTCTATTTTTTGCAAATTGCCATTATACACTCTCGACATATAAACCTTTGCCGCAGACAGTATATCTGAACCAAACCCTATTCTCTCAGCGCTGTCATGATTTCCGCTTATTACAAAAATCGGCAAATTGATAGACACGAGTCTTGTCAACATTTCGTCAAATAACTTAACTGCCTCCGCAGACGGAACCGGCTTATCGTAAATATCCCCCGCCATAATAATTCCATCTATCTTTTCATTTTCTATTACATTATAAACCTGTTCAAAAACAAATTTTTGATCCTCTATCATGGAAAATCCATTTACTCTTTTCCCAATATGCAAATCCGCAAGATGTAAAAATCTCATTCACTTCTCCATTCCTATTGATAAACAACTCGAGCAGGTTATCCCACTCGAGTTGTTACATTTGCCATAATTGTGCTGTTAAATTTTTATATTTTTTCAGGCACATTCTTACTAAAATTCTGCACCAAGTGTAGCAGCCATTACAGCCTTTATTGTATGCATTCTGTTTTCAGCTTCATCAAATACTACTGAATGTTCTGATTCAAATACTTCATCTGTAACTTCCATTTCTGTAAGTCCGAATTTTTCATAAATCTGTTTGCCAATCTTTGTATCTAAATCATGAAAAGCCGGAAGGCAATGCATAAATACAACATCCTTATCAGCATTGTTAATTAAATCCATTGTCACTCTGTATGGAAGTAAGTCATTGATACGTTCTTCCCATACTTCATCAGGTTCGCCCATTGAAACCCATACATCAGTATAGATTGCATTTGCATCCTTAGTTGCAACCATAGGGTCTTCAATAAATTCTAAAGTTGCTCCTGTTTCTTTAGCAACTGTCTGACATTCATCAATAAGTTCCTGTGCCGGCCAATATTTTTTTGGAGCACATGCTACAAAATGCATTCCCATTTTTGCGCATCCGACCATGAGCGAATTTCCCATGTTATAACGTGCATCGCCCATGTATACAAATTTAAGTCCTTCTAATTTTCCAAATTTTTCTTTTAATGTAAGAAAATCTGCTAAAATCTGTGTTGGATGAAATTCATTTGTAAGCCCATTCCATACAGGAACTCCTGCATACTCTGATAGCTGTTCAACAATTTCCTGCTCAAATCCTCTATATTCGATACCGTCAAACATTCTTCCTAATACTCTTGCAGTATCTTTAATGCTTTCTTTCTTACCAATCTGTGAACCTGTTGGGTCTAAATATGTAACTCCCATTCCTAAATCATGAGCTGCAACTTCAAAAGAGCATCTTGTTCTTGTACTTGTTTTTTCAAATATAATTGCTATATTCTTTCCTTTTAATACATCAACGAGCTCTCCGCCTTTCTTTTTTGCCTTTAACTGCGCTGCCAAATCAATAAATTCCCCAATCTGTTTTGGTGTAAAATCCAATAATTTTAAAAATGACTGTCCTTTAATGTTCATGTTCTCCTCCTAATGTTTCATGTCTTTGTAATATTTTTGTTATGTTTTTATATTGAATATTTATAATATCAGCAAGTTATTTTCTAGCAAACTTGTTTCCTAAATCAGTAAGTCTTTCTCTGACACTAACTGTCGAGCCGCTAACTCTAAGTTTTGGAAACGCTTTAACCTGTCTTTTTCCTAATTTCTGTGCTTTAAGAAGCATAGCTGCATATTTAGCTTCCATTTCTAATTTCTGTTTCTTTAATTCAACAATGCTTGTCTCATATGCACTCGCAATTTTCTCACGGCTGTTAACTGTTGCTTCTGCCAGTTTTTCCTTTCCATTTGCCGTAGCTTCTGCAATTTTTTCTCTGCTTCCAGCAGTTGCCTCCGCCAGTTTTTCACGGCTGCTTGCTGTTGCTTCTGCAATCTTTTCACGACTACTTGCTGTTGCTTCTGCGATTTTTTCACGACTACTTGCTGTCGCTTCTGCCAGTTTTTCACGGCTTTCAGCTGTTGCTTCAATAAGTTTTTCTTTGCCTTCTTCTGTCTTTTCAGAAACTGTAATTGCTGAATTTCCAACCACATCTTTAAGTTGGTCTCCAATATCTTTAAGCCCATCAGCAATCTTTTCAAGTTGTCCAAGACTCTTCTTAAATCCTACAATTTCCTTAACAGTTACAATTATATCAATAATAAAAGCTACCGCAAATATTACTAGTAAAACATATATCACCATAAGCGGAATCTTACTTATAACACCATAAATCATTGGATGAATCATATTGACCATAATCATACTTCCAAGGCCCCACATTATACTAAACTCCAGGCAAATATAACCACCTATATTAAATCTGTTTTCTGAATAATCCCACCATCTCATACGGAATATTTTATCCAAAATCCAACCGGTAAATAATTCTAGTGCTGAACAAATTACCACACCACCTATAAATAACACAATCGCATTATCCTTAAGTGGTTCTAGTGCATATAGGATTCCAACCATCCCAACTCCATAAATCGGGCAAACAGGTCCATTCAAAAATCCTCTGTTTACTACTTTTCCCCTTGTAATTGCAACAAACGAAACTTCGACGCACCATCCAAGAAAAGCATAAATAAAAAAGAATACCAGACAATTTATAAACACATTCATATTTTTAAACTACATTTCCTTTCTGCTACAACAATCAATATTTAATCAATATTTCTTACATTAAGTAATAAATTGTCCATCTTGTCGTTTAAGCTTATTATTCTTATAAATTTAATAAAATATCTTAAGATATGATTATACTACTTATTAATATCTGTAGCAAACAAAACAAGCGTAAATATTATTAATTTATATGCATGACATATTTCACATTAAACTTACTCTCCACCAGCAACCAGTTTGCCCTAAATAATCTCATTATCTGCCAATAAGCTGCACCTCTAAGATTGTATTCATCAATTAAATTTAATTTTGCATTTATACTTCTCACATCTTCAAACCACACTTCATGCAATTCATTTCCGATTGTGTAATTAAAAAATGGTGTTTGCGCCACATCATCGTACTGTATTGTTGCACCGTTATTTACTGCCAATTGAACAGCCTCAACATTTCCTATTGTTTTAGCTCTTGTCACGCCTTTTTCATAAGGCAAAGTCCAATCATAGCCGTAATTTGGTATTCCCATATCAATTTTTGTCACAGGGATTTGTGTAAGTGCATATTCAATTACCTGCCTAACTTTATTTATAGGCGCCACAGCCATAGGAGAACTGTATGTGTATCCCCATTCATAAGTCATTAAAAGCACTGAATTTGCGGCAGCACCAAGCCCGCCATAATCCTTGCCTTCATACAACAACCCTTTCTGCTCTGACGAAGTCTTTGGTGCAAGTGCCACTGACACCCAAATTCCATACTCATTCATTCGTCTTGTACATTCTGCAACAAAACTTGTGAAGGCATCTCTGTCTTCTTTATAGATATATTCAAAATCTATATCAAGCCCTGCAAAGCCCTTTTCATTCATTAAATAAATCAAATTGTCTATCAGGTTTTCAATTGCCTGCTCATTATTAACTAGAGCTGTAATCAAATTATTGCTAAATACTCCATTTTCATCAAATGGAGTAAGCGTAAGTACAGGCTTGGTATCATTTTCATAGGCTTCATTTATCATCCACTGGTCATCTAAAGCCGGAGGCACAACTTCCCCTTCCTTAGTAAATCCATACGAAAAAATATATAATCCTGACAAATACGGCAAAGTTACTCTCAACACATAATTACTTATAAAAGGATACGCATAGCCATTTATCACTCTGTTTGTTCTATATTGATTTGGCTTAAACTCTACTAAAAGCGCCTGCCCGACTGCTAATTTATACGGATAAATAAGCTGATTTGCAAATATTATTTTTTCTACCGGTGTTCCAAATTTATTTGCAATGCTATCAACTGTATCCAGTGGTTCCACAACATATATCTGCATACGGTACCTCATTCTAAATTCCACTTATACTAATTTATGTTGTTTAGTATATTTGTGCCACTTTCTATTAAAGCGCAGATGAAACATCGTAATATGTAAAATATGTTTTAATGCCTGTGTCACTTTCTACAAGTTGCAAACTGCCATTTAATTTTCTATATATTAGGTATAAACTCTTAGGAGAAATGGATATTTTATTTTGTTTCACATGTCTACGCCCTAAAAAACAGAGGATGCGAAGTTATAAACTCGCATCCTCTGTTTTTTCGTAATACTAAAGTTATAAGATTTGTTTTTTTCCATATAGGAAATAATGTATTGTTAAAACTAATAATAGTTTGTAACCTAATTTATTTATATTTTATCTGCTATCCGATTAACTGTCATTTAATCTATGACATAATTTCAGTTTATCGTTTCAGTTTAACTCTATTAATTACCTTCAATTAGAATAAGATTCCGCCGTACTGAGCTATTACTGCTGCAAATACAAGTGAAACAATTGTCATTAATTTGATTAAGATATTGATTGATGGTCCTGATGTATCCTTGAATGGATCACCTACTGTATCACCAACAACTGCTGCCTTATGAGCATCGCTTCCTTTTCCGCCTGCGAAACCACCTTCGATATACTTCTTAGCGTTATCCCAAGCACCACCTGCGTTTGCCATGAAGATAGCCATCATAACACCACTTACAAGTGCACCTGCAAGCATACCACCAAGAGCTTCTACACCAAGTACGAATCCGATTAATAATGGAGCAACTACTGCCATAACACCAGGAATAATCATTTCATGTAAAGCTGCCTGTGTTGAAATACCAACACATGTCTTGTAGTCAGGTTTTTCTGTTCCTTTAAGGATTCCCGGTTTTTCTTTGAACTGACGACGAACTTCTTCAATCATCTTGTTAGCTGCCTTACCGACTGAAGACATTGTTAAAGCAGAGAACATAAATGGAAGCATGCCACCAATGAATAAACCTGCAACTACAGGAGCATCAAGGATGTTGATTCCTTCTTTTGTAATGCCTGCTGTTTCAGCAAATGAAACAAATAATGATAATGCTGTAAGAGCTGCTGAACCGATGGCAAAACCTTTACCAATTGCTGCTGTTGTGTTACCAACTGCATCTAATTTATCTGTAATATCTCTAACACTTTCATCAAGTTCTGACATTTCTGCAATACCACCTGCATTATCAGCGATTGGGCCATAAGCATCAACTGCGATTGTCATACCTGTTGTAGAAAGCATACCAACTGCTGCAAGAGCGATACCATACATTCCTGCAAAATGGAAAGCAACTAAAATACCGATTGCAACGATGATAATAGGAATAAATGTTGATTTCATACCAACTGATAAGCCGCTGATGATATTTGTTGCTGAACCTGTCTGTGAACTTTCAGCGATTTCTTTAACACTCTTATATTTTTCTGAAGTATACATTTCTGTAACTTTACCAATAATAGTACCAACGATAAGACCTGAAATAATTGCGATAAATGCATCGAATCCACCGAAAAATACTTTGCTTAAAATTGCTGATGCAATAATAACTAAAACTGTAGCTGTATATTCGCCTGCATTTAAAGCCTTCTGAGGATCAGAACCTTCTTTACCTCTAACAAAGAAAGTTGCGATTACAGAAGCAAGAATACCGATTGCTGCAATAACAAGTGGGAAAAGAGCTGTCATAAATGATGTAGCGTCTCCCAATGTTGTAACAATACCTAATGTAACTGCTGAAACTAAAGCACCAACATAACTTTCAAATAAGTCAGCACCCATACCTGCAACGTCACCTACATTGTCACCTACGTTATCAGCGATAACGGCCGGGTTTCTTGGATCATCTTCAGGAATACCTGCTTCAACTTTACCAACAAGGTCAGCACCAACGTCTGCTGCCTTTGTATAGATACCACCACCAACTCTTGCAAAAAGAGCGATTGAAGAAGCACCTAAACTAAATCCTGTAAGAATACTAACTGAATCTGAAGTAATTCCTGTTGTAGCATTAAGTACGATGAAAATAACGCTAAGACCTACAATACCAAGACCTACAACACAAAGACCCATAACTGCACCACCTGAGAACGCAATTGAAAGAGCCTTATTCATACCACTTTCCTTAGCTGCATTTGCAGTTCTAACATTTGCCTTAGTAGCAACTGTCATTCCAAAATAACCTGCTAAAGTTGAGAAAGCTGCTCCAACTAAGAAACAAACGGCTGTAAGCCAGCTAACTCCAAAACCAATAACTATAAAAAGCACTGCCGCAAAAATAACTAAAACCTTATATTCTGAATATAAAAATGCTTTAGCACCTTCTGCAATGGCGTCTGAAATTTCTACCATTCTTTCATTTCCAGGTTTAGCTTTTCCAATAACTACTGCTTTGTATGTTGCAAAAATTAAAGCAATAATACCTGCTATTGGAGCTAAATAAACCAAATTCTCCATTTCAAATTTCCTCCTGTTTTCAAATTTTTCTTTATAATAATTTTGAGGCTAATAAAGTTCATTGTTCCAGTATTTAACAAAATTAACTATATCGCATTTTTACTTGTTTTATTAAACTTATATGCATTTTTTATTTAAGAAAATAAACTTTATTTCAAATCCCCATTAATATTTCAATAGATTATCATTTTATTTCAAACTTATCAAGTATTTTGTTAATTTTTTCACAATAAATTTTTCACTAATAAAAGTGCAAAAGTTTTTTTGAACGTTTTATTTCTTAATTAAATATGTTTTATTTCCATCATAAATTTTTACTTAAAAAAGTTTTTCAATTTGTTTTATTTTAAGTTATTTTTTATTAGATCTTTTTTTATGAACTTTTTCTTCCTTTTTTCTTTATTTAGTAAATTTTCCTTTGTAATTTTTGTAAAGTGTGTGTTATAATATCTGTGTTAAAATAAAGTTTAAACTTAACTTTATTAATAACAGACTGAAAAATAATACGAAATTAAAGGAGAACTACTATGAGACATGAACTTGATCACATTGATGAACAAATCATCCGACTACTTCACGAAAATGCCCGTACCCCCCTTAAGGCAATAGCCAGTCAGGTGTTTCTTTCATCCCCGGCAGTCTCTGCAAGAATTGAACGTCTTGAGAAAGCCGGAATTATTACAGGCTACAATGCAATAATCAATCCTGCCGAATTAGGATATCATATTAAGGCATTTATTAATTTGGAAGTAAAACCGGGACAGAAGAAAGACTTCTATCCATACATAAAGAGTTGCGATAACGTTATTGAATGTAATTGCGTAACAGGAGAATACGCAATGCTTATTGAAGTAATGTTTAAGAGCACTGAAGAACTTGACCATTTTATCGGCGAACTTCAGAAGTTTGGAAGTACAAAGACTCAGATTGTTTTCTCAACATCTGTGCCTCACAGAGGAATTCCTCTTTCAGACTAATTTTTAATACTAATCGCTATAGAATGATAATATAAAAGCTTAGATGCTTTAGATTTTTTAATAGTAATATGATATTTAGTTATTATGAATCTCCAAAAAATACGGCTGAATTTTATTTTGAAATTCAGCCGTATTTTTTAATTACATTTCAGAAATCCTGCTTTAGTCTCGAATTACAGAGATCCTATTCTAATCACACATTTCAGAAATCCCACTTTAGTCTCATAGTTCATAAATTCTATTTATCTTCTTTAGATTATCAATAATATCATATCCATTTCTTAAAATTATATTGCAATTATGCTCTGATAGATGCCTACGGCTTTCTATCTGATTATTTGTGCTTATAATTCTTTTATCTTCATTAAATATAAAATTCATAATTTCACATGCCCATGCACGCGCCGGCTTTTTCAATGATAAAAATTGGACAGTATCAGTTACATTAATTCTCTCACTTAAAATATCTGACGCAAATATTTTAACTCCACTTGCCTGCGCAGCCAAAAGAGCTGTTGACAATGCTGTCTTTTTCCACGGAGCCAGAATAATATCTGATGCCGATAAAGCTTTATCAAGGTTTTCCATAGATCCAAGAAAATACAACCTTTCTTCAAATCCATATCTCGAAGCATACTTTTTAAAGAATTTGATTTCATTTATTTCCTTCTTATTATCTTCATTACCTATAAATAAAAGACATGCATTTTTAACTTCTCTTAATTCACGAAATATTTCTATAGAAAATTCCTGATTAAATTGGTCACTTATATTTCCAATATGCAAAAAAACAATCTGGTTGTCATCAATTCCAAGTGATTTTCTAAACTCTCTTGCAGTATCTAAATTAAACTCATATTCAATTACATCAACTGCCTTATTCACAGAAACAATTTCCTCTTTATTTTCATTCGGCACCATTATGCCTTCATTACCTTCATCGATTTCATTTGTCACTGCTGCATTTGTGTTAACATGGTCTACTCCGGATATTTCCCGATTAACACTTTTACTTCCATTATTATCTAAATTAATTTCATTCGTATCAGCATTACTTTTACCGGATGCATTTGCGGACTCATTGTTATTTCCTGTTGTGACTATGTGTGTAATTTCATCATTTTTATTATTTTTTCTATTCTGAACAACGTCATTTTCACTACAGTTAATAATTCTTACCGGTATTTCATTTTCTTTTGCCACAGCTAAAGCGACAATTCCATTTTTCAAAAAAGAATGTACAACATTGTATTTATTTCTTTTCTGAATAAATTCCTCAAATTTAGTTTTAAATTTTCTGTCAGAAGTACTCGCACATAAGCAGAATACATTGCATCCTTCATTGCTAAACTGCTTCTCCATACTTCCTAATTGATTTGCTACAACTAATATATCAAAATGAAATTTATTCCTATCCATATTTTTGACATAACTTAATACAGTGGAATTTATGGCACAAAACTCCATACTATCTAATAATAGTAAAATATTCTTATCTCCCATTATTTTCTCCTTTTCATAATTTGTAATTAATTTTTCAACCCAATTAGTCTAATCTACTATTTAAATAAGAAACAATTGCTATCCAATCTAAATATTTGTATGCATAAATGCTAAACTTTTCTGCCGCATTTGTACTATAAGAACTGATTATGCCAATCAAATAACATAAATACACAAAATCAGTATCTTTATCTATGTACTGCGACAATAATTTTTTATATTTGTTATAAACGGCAATCGTCTTGTCGCCATCATTCTGTAAACCATATAAAGACATTTTGGTTAAATAATGAAATGCATCTACGTATTCAGGCATCGCATAATGTGCATACTCAAAGTCATACATACACACTTCTTTTTTGCTATTATAATAAATGTTCCAAGGCGAAAAATCACCGTGGCTAACCGCATAATAATCCTCAGTGTCTTTAAGCTGGTTTTCTATAATTCTAATTGAATGCTGTAATATCATTCCCTCATTTTTAGGGAACTTTATCTTTATTTCGGATTTTAATTTCTGAATTAACCTATATAGATCCGTCTCCTCATATTTACATAATATCTTTGTCTTGTCCAGCATGTCTTTAAGACACTTCATATGCCTATCATCGAATTCAAGCTTAACTTTATCAGAAAGTTTCTTCTCGCTTTTTTGTGCAAAAATATGCAAATCACCAATAATAGACGCATCTATTATTTCAGGAATGTTTGCTACTTCTTTTTCATGTAAAAAGTCAATCATATCTAACTCGTGATTCATCACATTAATAACTTCAGAAGAATTAGAAATTCTCAAATAGCACAATATCTTCTCATTCGTAAAAATCTGTAGCGTAACTTTTTGGTTTAATTCTGATGAAATATCTCCCATATAAGCTGCTACATAATAATTTTCCGTTCCAACTAATCCGTCTATATATTCCTTTAGCTGTGGCTGTAACAATAAGTTAACTGTCTCAACTCCCATTTTGCGAAGCGCAAATCCAACATCCTTTACCGTTAAAATTAAATCTCTTCTTTTCTGATCCTTCTTAGAATATGGCTGACACATTTCAATCGCCAATTTCAATTTATCTGCCGGAAGAATCCATGTATTTTCGTTCTGATTAAAAACGAGGTATCTTCCACCTCCATCATCAGATGCAAATATACAATTTAATAATTGTTTATACCCGAACATCTCTACATCCCTCTTTTCAACAAATTTTCCGTATTTTTTCCCTGCATAATTGCCGTATTTGTTATTTTCATACTTTTTCAATGATTTGTATGTATTTCCTAACTTCTTCATAAAACTTTATTTTAAAAATTGATTGTGTAACCTGATAGTTCGCCGAATACAATGTTTCTTCACTAACCTGTTTTCTTTAAAATACATACATTTTTGTTTTTAGAACTAATAATTTTTACTATATGTATATGTTTCATACCCTTTTGGGGAATTTATAATTTCGTATTTTTTATATTTCATACTATCAGTCATAAATTTATTACTTTATGCCATACTGCAAATCATAAAATTATTTTATTTGCCTTTCCTATAAATTTATATTTTAGTTTTTCATTTTGTTCTTAAATTCAAATTTAATATTACTTTAGTTTTCTTTTTAATCCTTTTTATTTTTTGTAATCCGTTTCTAAATTTTTTCTATAATTTTATCTCCTTTTGTAATCTGACCTAAATAATTCATTTGGTCGTTTTTATAATTTTATCCTTTCCTTAAATTTTATTTTTCCTATCTATACTCTCAATACAGACTTAGGAAATTAACACGTTAAATAATACTTTAATTATACTATTTTAAAGGTATTATATCAAATATTAATAAGCACAAATTTTACGTTGCACTATTGTACAATATGGCTTTTTTTACTAATTAAATTTTGATGTGAATTTTGCTTTATAATGCTATGCAATATGTCGTTATACCAATTATATTTTGATGTGGATTTTGTTTTGTACTGCTGTGTAATATGGCGTTTTTTTACTAATTGTGTTACGATTACACAAGATAAAAATTTTGATAACACATATGGTAACGAGAGGATTTTGTTATGCAGAAAGATGATTTATATTCATCAGGGGAATTTGCCAAAATGGCACATGTTTCCGTGAGAACAATACGTTATTACGATAAACAGAATATTTTAAAACCAACTTATATTACTGATTACGGAGCAAGATTTTATTCTCATGAGGATTTGGTTAGATTACAGCAAATCCTTTTGCTCAAATACCTTGGTTTTTCTTTGGATGACATCAGAGAAATCACAATCGACGACAGTAATTCGCAAATGCTTCTCAATTCATTGAATATGCAGCTTAAACTTGTTCAGGATAGAATCGAGCAAATGCAGATGGTGGAGAAGGCGATTAAAGACACAACAACTGCCTTAACAAAGGAACATCATGTTGACTGGAGCCAGATGTTAGAGCTTATTCATTTGACAAATGCAGAAAATTCCATAAAAACACAGTATCAGAATGCTTCTAATATTTCTGCAAGAATTAATTTGCACAATTTATACTCTCATAATGAGCAGCATTGGTTTAACTGGCTTTATGACAATTACAACATTCAGCCGTGCATGAAGGTTTTAGAAATCGGTTGTGGAAGCGGAGCCCTTTGGGCCCAAAATATGGACAAAGTACCTGCTGACATTAACATTTATCTTTCTGATATTTCTCAGGGAATGATTCGTGATACCAGACGTGCTATCGGACTTGCTGACACACGATTTTCTTTTGGAACATTTGACTGCGAAAATATTCCATATAAAGATGAAGAATTTGACCTTGTAATTGCTAATCATGTGCTTTTCTACTGTGAAAATATTGATACTGCTCTCTCTGAAGTCAACAGAGTTCTAAAGAAAGGCGGTCGTTTCATATGTAGCACTTATGGAAATAAGCATATGTGTGAGATTGACAAACTTGTCAAATCTTTTGACAACCGTATAAATTTGTCATCAAATAAACTTTATGAAAAATTTGGTCTTGATAATGGTGAAGATTTTCTTAAACTTCATTTTAACTCTATTCAAATGAAGCCTTATGAAGATTACCTTGAGGTTGACCAGGCTGAGCCATTGATGGAATATATTTTGTCCTGTCACGGAAACCAGAATGAATATATTCTCAGCAAATATCAGGAATTCAAAGATTTTGTCGAGCAGAGAACAAAAACACCTTTCCATATCACTAAAGAAGCTGGAATATTTGTTTGTGTGAAATAAATGATGGCCTTTGGCAAAAACAAAAATAAGTTAGGGTACAGTTCTGTACCCTAAAGTTAACTTAAGGTTTTACAAGGGTACAACTTTGTACCCCTAAACATAAAATTTCTTTTCCTTAATTATGAAATCTGATATAAGACTCAATAAAATGCAAAAGATAACTGTTACTTATGGTATAAGTGAACAATCTTAGCAAATAATAGCTTCAAGAATCTAAAAATATCGCACCATATGTATCAAATTTGCATAAAATAGTGCAATTAAATATGAATTTTTTATTAATTTTCAAAAAAATTGAAAAAAAGACTTGAAGGTGACGTTACGTCACCTTTTATTATGTACTTAACATTTGAGTCAGACAGTTTTATTGCTTTCAAAGTAGAATGTTTTATGATATTTAAAATCGTGCGAACTAATATTGTTGAATTGATAAATTTTATCAACTAATATTGTTGCAAAAATCGTGCAACCGGATATTGCTACTATTATTTTATTATCATCAAATTCTACTTAAGCAAAATTTGATTAAACAAAGGAGATATACTATGAAAGGTATTATTTTAGCAGGTGGTTCAGGCACACGTCTTTACCCTCTCACAATGGTAACTTCTAAACAGTTACTTCCTATTTATGACAAACCTATGATTTATTATCCAATGTCAGTTTTAATGAATGCAGGCATTCGTGATATTTTAATCATTTCTACACCACAGGATACTCCTCGTTTCCAGGAATTACTTGGCGACGGACATCAGTTTGGTGTTAACCTTTCTTATAAGGTTCAGCCTAGCCCGGACGGACTTGCTCAGGCATTTGTAATCGGTGAAGAATTTATTGGTGATGATTGTGTTGCCATGGTTCTTGGTGATAACATTTTTGCAGGTCACGGACTTAAGAAGCGTTTAAAAGCTGCTGTTGAAAATGCAGAAAGTGGAAAAGGTGCAACAGTATTTGGTTACTATGTTGACGATCCTGAAAGATTTGGTATCGTAGAATTTGACAAAGAAGGTAAGGCTATTTCTATAGAAGAAAAGCCTGCACAGCCAAAGAGTAACTACTGCGTTACAGGTCTTTATTTCTATGATAATAAGGTTGTTGAATATGCTAAAAACCTTAAGCCAAGTGCTAGAGGTGAGTTAGAAATCACTGATTTGAACAGAATCTACTTAGAAAACAACGAATTAAATGTTGAACTTTTAGGACAAGGATTCACTTGGTTAGATACAGGAACACATGAAAGTCTTGTTGAAGCAACTAACTTTGTTAAGACTGTTGAAACACATCAGCATAGAAAAATTGCATGTCTTGAAGAAATCGCTTACCTTAACGGATGGATTTCAAAAGAAGACGTTCTTAAAGTTTATGAAATATTAAAGAAAAATCAGTATGGCCAGTATTTAAAAGATGTACTTGATGAAAAATACATGGACGTACTTCACTAATTAAAACTTTGTTTTCTTTGAAAACTCAGTTTGATAAACAGGGTATTTCCCTAAGCAATAACATTCATGTTATTAGAAAAAGAAAATTTACACAATTAAGGAGAATTATTATGAACATTATCGTAACCGGCGGTGCCGGATTTATCGGAAGTAACTTTGTATTCCATATGTTAAACACATATCCGGACTACCGTATCATTTGTCTTGACTGCCTCACATACGCAGGAAATCTTTCAACACTTGCTCCAGTTATGGACAATCCAAATTTCCGTTTTGTAAAAGAAGACATCACAGATAGAGAAGCTGTATATAAATTATTTGAAGAAGAACATCCGGACATCGTTGTTAACTTTGCTGCAGAAAGCCATGTTGACCGTTCAATCGAAAACCCTGAAGTATTCTTAAACACAAATATTTTAGGAACTGCAGTTCTTATGGATGCTTGTAGAAAATACGGCATCAAGCGTTATCATCAGGTATCAACTGATGAAGTTTATGGTGATTTACCACTTGACAGACCTGACTTATTCTTCACAGAAGAAACACCAATTCACACAAGCAGCCCATACAGTTCATCAAAAGCTGCTGCTGACTTATTAGTATTAGCATATCACAGAACATATGGACTTCCTGTAACAATCAGCAGATGTTCAAATAACTACGGACCATATCATTTCCCAGAGAAATTGATTCCACTTATGATTGCTAATGCATTAAATGACAAACCACTTCCAGTATATGGCAAGGGCGAAAACGTTCGTGACTGGTTATATGTAGAAGATCACTGCCGTGCAATCGACTTAATTATCCACAAAGGTAGAGTTGGTGAAGTTTACAATGTTGGTGGTCACAATGAAATGACAAACATCGATATCGTTAAGATTATTTGTAAAGAATTAGGCAAACCAGAAAGCCTTATCACATATGTAGCTGATAGAAAGGGACACGATATGCGTTACGCTATCGACCCAACAAAGATTCACAACGAACTTGGATGGTTACCTGAAACAAAATTTGCTGATGGTATCAAGAAGACAATTCAGTGGTATCTTGACAACAAAGAATGGTGGGAAACTATCATTTCCGGAGAATATCAGAATTATTATGAAAAAATGTATGGCAACAGATAATATGTCTGCCTAAATGAAAATCCTGTTTTCTTCCCTGGAAACAGGATTTTTCATAATTCAATGGTGTACACTAAAATATATGTAATTTTAAAATCACAAGATGCCCGGAGCAAAAGGTCTTTTACCCACTTATAAGCAAGCTTATGTGGTCTTAAACCTTTTACCACTGGCATCATTACAATATCAAAAAGGAGTAAATATGAAAGTTCTCGTAACAGGAGTTAAAGGTCAATTAGGATTTGACGTAGTAAATGAATTAAAAGAGAAAAATATTGAAGCAGTTGGTGTTGATATCGAAGAAATGGATATCACAGACAAGGCTTCTGTAGATAAAGTCATCAAAGAAGTTAATCCTGACGCAGTAATTCACTGTGCTGCATGGACAGCCGTTGACGCTGCTGAAGATGAAGATAAGCAGGAAAAAGTTAAACTTGTAAACGTAAACGGAACACAGAATATCGCTGATGTTTGTAAGGAACTTGATATAAAAATGATGTATATTTCAACTGACTATGTATTTAACGGAGAAGGAACAGAACCTTGGCAGCCTGATTGCAAAGACTATGCACCTCAAAACGTTTACGGTCAGACAAAACTCGATGGCGAATTAGCTGTCGCAAATACATTAGACAAATATTTTATCGTAAGAATCGCATGGGTATTTGGTAAAAACGGAAATAACTTTATCAAGACAATGCTTAAAGTTGGCAAGAATCATGACCAGTTAAAGGTTGTTTCAGACCAGATAGGAACTCCAACTTACACATTTGACCTTGCTAAATTATTAGTATCTATGATTGTTACTGACAAATATGGATACTATCATGCAACAAACGAAGGTGGCTACATCAGTTGGTGGGATTTCACAAAAGAAATCTTCAAACAGGCTACTGAAATGGGTTATGACAGATACAGTGAAAAAAACATTACTGTTACACCTGTCACAACTGCTGAATACGGCGTTTCAAAAGCAAAACGTCCATTTAACAGCCGTCTCGATAAGAGCAAATTAGTTGAAAATGGATTCACTCCACTTCCAACATGGCAGGATGCTGTTAGCAGATATTTAAAAGAACTTGATATTGAAAGTTTGTAAAAGGTGAATTAATAGATAAATTTAATATTATTTGGACTTATCTATGACTTGGACTTTTGTATAATTTAAGATTCTTTTAACTTGAGATTTCTTAAATTTGCAAATTCATCTTTTTATCTTTAATTTCAATTGGTCAATTTAAATTGCGTAAACAATATATAAATTTAGATATTTATTATAATTTTTTATAAATAAGGAGTAAACAAAAATGGGACAGATTAAAGTTGAAAAAAATGCAGGTGGAATCAAAGGATTATGCGTTATCGAACCAACAGTACACGGTGATGCAAGAGGCTATTTTATGGAAACATACAACCAGAAAGATATGCAGGAAGCAGGACTTGACATGGTATTTGTACAGGATAATCAGTCAAGCTCTACTAAGGGTGTTCTCCGTGGTCTTCATTTCCAGAAAGAATTTCCACAGGGCAAATTAGTTAGAGTTGTAAAGGGTAGCGTATTTGATGTAGCTGTTGACTTAAGAAGTGATTCAGAAACATACGGAAAATGGTTTGGTGTTGAACTTACTGAAGAAAACAAGAAACAGTTCTACATTCCAGAAGGATTTGCTCATGGTTTCTTAGTACTTTCAGACCTTGCTGAATTCTGCTACAAATGTACAGACTTCTATCATCCTGGTGATGAAGGTGGACTTGCTTGGAATGATCCTGAAATTGGAATCAAATGGCCACAGCTTGTTGGCGAATACAAAGGAACTGCAAGTGGCGAAGGCTATAAGTTAGAAGACGGAACAGCACTCAACCTTAGCGATAAGGATCAGTTATGGGTAGGCTTAAAAGATACATTTAAATTTTAATTAGATATGCACTCTTCAAGGTGTATGATTAAAGCAGGGCTGGCACAAGTGCCAGCCCTGCTTTGGTTTTTTAAGTATTATTAATCCATTAAATTCTTATTTTTTTACCTTCTTTATTTTACTTGAGTCATTTCCATATTTTTCATATGAGTTTTTAGGTAATTTATTCCAAAATTTTAATATGTTAAATCCACATACTTGCAATCTTTTCCCCAAATTTGTGCAACTAATTAATTCTCTTTTGTATTCTTTTAAACTATTACTTTTTGTAATTTCTATAACATTTTTTACATTGCATGCACCAACAAGCTCATCCTCTAAATTGTTAACCTGTGGTATGCAAATAACATCCTTAATTGCACTCTGTTTTTTTAAGAACTTAACATTGTAATCTAAAATATCTATATTCGTTTCAACATCTGTATCATATACTAGTACTACGGTAGTTCCACTTTTTAAAGGTCTTATTCTTGCAATAGAAAATTTGTTTTGTATTACATTAAATTTTTCCACTTTTCCACTTTCAATACAACCTATCTCCTGTTTCAACGCATTTACTATTTTTTTATCATCTTCACCCTCTACATAATATTGGTATATTCCATTTTTTCTCATCCCGCACCACCCTAACTATAAATCAGCAATTTCATATATTCTATTTAATTCCGGAGCAGTACAAAACAAATCATTTTCAACAGCATTTTTCAGCGAATCTGTATTTCTTTTTAAATACTTAGACGCACTAATACATTTTATTGTTGTTTCATCATCTGACATATCCTTTTTCAAAAATGAATAGGCATGTTTTGGTAACTGCATATCTAAAATATCAGAATTGTGGGTTGTGAAAAACAACTGTTTTCTTCCTTTAAGCTTATCTATTATAATCGATAAACATGCCTTCTCAATGTCACTATTAACAAATGAAAATAACTCATCACAATAATATAAATCATGCATATTACATATAAGTGATGTTATTATATAAGATATTTCAAGTCCAGCTTTAGTCCCACTTGACATTACATTACTATTTTCAATTCTTCCATCTTTGATTATTACAGAACAATTCTCCCAAATAATTGCATATGTGTTCTCAACTTCATTTACCTTTACTACTTCTTTTACTGATGGATCTAACGTTTTTAATATTTGTTCTAAAATAAATATATATTTATCATTTTCTTCAATAGTTTTATATTTTTTTTCCTCTATTACATCTATTGGATACGAAAAACTCCAACCATTTGTATTTATCTTATCATATGTTGTACAACTACAATTTTTCTCATTAAGTTTATTTGCGCACATTTCATAATTATCTTTAATTAAAATAGGAGTATAATATATTTTAATGTCCACTTCATCCTCACTATAATCATCTTTTTCTTTTGGCAATACCTTCATTTCAAATCTATAAAGAATATTGGTATCTGTGACAAAATCAATTGAAATTTTTGCTTCTTTTTTTTCATCAGAAATTCTATCTGTAAATCTTCTAAATCCACCATCATTTAAATAATTTGTAAACAACATAAGCAATCGTCCTAATGATGTTTTCCCAGTGGCATTTCCACCCATAATTATATTTACTTTCTTATATCTAAAATTAGGTCTTTCCTCTAAAAATTCCTCTTCTATTGTTGAATCTACTATTTTCTTTGGATAAGACATATTCATATGAAAATTTTTAAAAGCATAAAAATTATCAACTTTAATATCCATAATAATCATAGCTCGTTCTCCTTTGTTTATTTGTTCGTGTTTTATGAAGTAATACTCTTGCATTTATTATACCTCTTTTTGTTTTATTTTCAAGCATGTATAATTTTATACTTTGTGTACTAAAAAACAAATAAGTTTTAGATGTATATTTTAAATGTTTTTATATTAATCCATATATAACGTCGAACTTTGACAAACCAACACTCAATTGAATTTATAGTATACTTTTTAGTCTTCTAACAAATGACATCATTTTACCAAGATAATTTGCAGTAACTTAATATTCTTCCTTACCTAAACTACTTCTTAAAAACTTCCCGAAGCTCACCCGCGACTTTTTTTCTTCGTGTAAATGGAATTTTGCCGATTCTATAAATGTACAAGAATGGGATTGCCCATTTATGCTTGTAAAAGAATGGGAAAAATTCCTCGATTGTATCCATTGAAGGGAAAAGTCTGCGGAATATGTATTTTGCTTTATCGGATGCTTTCTTCTTCTCACCCTTAGTATACCCCATCTTGTGGGCCACACTATTTTCCAAATTTCCGTATGTTCCGGCGTCAAGAATATATGACAACATATCATGTTCTTTATCATCAAATGAATTCCACCACTTGTCTTGCTCTTTAGCATCAAATGAGCCACATAACTTGTCCTGTTTTTTAGCGTCAAATGACTCTCGCAACATATCCTGCTCTTTAGCATCAAATGAATCCTGCAACTCATCTGCTGCCGCATTGCCTTCTTTAGCATTCTCCCCAAACATTTTAAAGGTAAGACTTCTAAATGTCTGCTCGAAATCATAAGCATCAAGTTTCTTTAACTGCTCCTCAATGTAATCGAAATCAAGCTTATCCTGCAAATTATTAAGATACAAATAAACATCCAAAACAGTTCTCAAACCCATTCCACTATTAAGAAAATGCTTATATGTGTGCACTATAAAATAAACATAAAAATCATTATCAGAAAAATAAAACTGATTTTTGCCATTTGCATCATTTATCAAAATTGACTTAACATCTTTATAATATTCATACCACTTAGGTCTTTCCTTTGAGCTGACCAACTGTCTGTGCATTTCAAAATTATAAGCAGGCGGTTTCAAATACTCGTCATGATATCCTTTATTATAATCATCAGATTTATATCCTCTTGCTGTCATAAAATCATAAACTTCTTTAGAATATTTATTGTCAAATAAAATATCATTGTCAGCCATTTCTCTAAGTTCCGGAGCCGGATAATACTTTCTTATAACCATTCCTTTAAGGAGCATGTACCAAATATTATTTTCCTCAAAAAAATTCTGAATTGCCTCACGCTCTACATCCATAAGAACGCTTTTGTAAATAAGCTGATTCTTCTCCTTTAACCAACGTTTCCAAATATCACTGTCAGACTCAAATCCCATCTTCTCCATAGCTTGCGCCATAAGCGAAACAAGATTATGTTTCTTTGCAATATAATAAAGTATTCCTATATTATTATTCCTCGAATTGTTTTCCCCAGCATTATTCGCCGCTTGAGAATTTTCTTCATTCGACATATTCATAATTTTCTCATTAAAAAAATCCTTATCAATTGTCTTATTATTAACAAAATTTCTAATGAGTTCTATTGCCGTATAATAAGTTCCTAAATTTATATTTGCCATAACAATTTATCTCTTTTCACAAATCTTTAAATCTTTGTTACAAGTATAACATATTTCTTAAACCATATTTAATATATTTTCCAAATCTTATTTGCTTGACTGAATATTAATTTATATCTTAAGAATATATTGAAGATAACTGCATATATTAATACAATATATTGTTTTGTATTTCAGCCTTAATGTTTATGTTCATATTAACTACTAAAATCCAACATTATATATCCAAAATTAAATATAACTATTATCTTTATGCTCTTGATACTATAACATTCCCATTGATATAAGTATAAACGTTTTTACACTGTTAAGTTTAACGATAACTTCCATTTCTGTAAATAAAAAACACCTACGCCGAAACGTAAGTGCTTTTCAACCGGAATGTAACCAGCTTAAAGTATTCTCCTATCACTGGCAAACTCTGCATGGCATAAGCCGTTGCTTTATTAAGATTTGGAAGCAGAATACTCAATGCTAGCATGGCTGCCATGCCGGCAGCAGTTCCTTGCTGCTGATTGTATTTTTGATCCTTCGGCTCATCTGATTCCTCCATTTCATGCATTTGAAAATTCGTTACTATCCGTTCTATCGGTCAGACACTGCATGATATTCCTTCATCAGCTTTGTATTTTCCATAATAAATGGCTTTGCCGTATCCTGCCCCCATTCCGTGTCATACATTCCCATCAGATAATCATTCAGTTGTTCTTTGCTTTCAAAACGGGTTACCTGATAAGGAAGTTGGAATGACAGCTTTTCAATAAACAGATATTTATGATTCTTTGTCGGCACCAGCACGCCGGTATGACCCACAAACAGTTCATTTTCCTTTTTGCTGAAACTGGAATGCAAAACGACGCTGATCAGAGTTGCCTTTGTCTTGCCGGAAACAGAAATCTTTTTGTTTTTCCAATCCTTTGCCCAAATTGCTGCATGTGTTGCCACATTCTTCGTATATTTCGTCTGCACCGTAGAGAATATACTCTCAAATGCTTTTCCCTGCTTTTCTGAAAACTTCTTAGTCGGTGCATTCTTTAACGCATCCTGATCCATAAACAGCTGCGACGGATTCGCTTTTTTGGTATTGCCGACCTTAATATAGTCCTTCATCAGATCATAGGCAGTAATCCTGCAGTTATAACCGATAAACAGTTTATTTTTCTTCAGCCAGAGCTTACTGATCCGGTTTTCATTATATACCGGTGGCTTTTTTCCCATCTCTTTGAAGCCTTTTTTTACCAGACTGGTATTTTTAATGGTTTTATTGTAGCTTACAACATCTTCCAGCCAGGCATCCGCTGTTTTGGCTGAGATTCCCGCTGACAAAAGGGCACTCCTTACTTCTTTTCGTGACTTTACATCTACAAGATTGGAATATGCCGGCTTCTGTTGTTCTGCCGCCACAGACACCTCTCCTGCCGCAAACATACTGACTAACATTGCAGTCAATAAAACATAACACAATATCTTTTTCTTTAACATAACTATTACCTCATTTCTTAATTTAGCCCTGATTTTTTTCACAGGCTTGTTCCTAAATATGATATCCTTCCTTTTGCAAATGTATCTTTAAGGACTTCCGCATACGGTGCAATCCCACCTTGACTGCGGACTCCGTCATATGAAAATACTCTGCAATCTGGTATATCTCATCCATCCCTTCTATGTTGCCGTTTTTTCTTTTGTTCCTTCATTTTCCTGCTTCCTTCCTGCTGCAATAAGTTTTTTTTGCTCGCTATATATTATGACAGCAATTTGAAGCAAAAGGTTACATTTTTATTATAATTTTTTCAAGAAGACAACCAGCCTCATTATGATGCATCATTACGTAAAAAGGGAAGCAACTGCCTCCCATTGTGATTTTCAAATACACTTTCTATGTATACTTCAATATATTATTTTTTCATATCATCCCGCAGGCACCTAAGATAACCAATCAACGCCTCCTCCACTAAAAGAGTTAAGCATCGACCGGACTATAAAATCAAAACGAAAATTTATCCGTTCCTATGTCTTAACTTATAAATTATATAATACGCAAGCCCTCCGACAGTTCCGCCAAAAGTATTGTAAACCAAATCCGATATTTGGAAGGTTCCAAGGTGAAACAGCAGCTGTGAAAATTCAATGGCAAATGAAAAAATACCAACTGTCTTTGTTGCCACCCACATGGTCTTTTTAAGTCCCGGCTTGTCCCCAAAAAGTTCTTTTCTAAATGCCCATAAAAGCAGAACTGCAAATGGGATAAATAACATGAGGTTTTCGATTGCCTCTGTAGTCAAATTACCATCGGCGTCATATAAACCCCAGCCACCCATAACATCGCTTAACGGGTCAAACCAAATATCTCGATTAAGAATCGTTCTAAAAAGAATCATAGTAGAATAAAACACCAAAAGGAAAGTCCTTCTAAATGTAGAGCTTTCCTTAAAATTTCTAAACCATGTTCCAAAAATATTTTTAACCAGGCTTCCCTTCTTCCAGCCGTGTTCCTTTGCGTAAAGAAAAACAAACATAGAAACGAAAGCCATTAGCACTGCCGCGCCAAAAGGCTGATAAAGTGCGGTAAGCACCTCTTTTATAATGTTAGTAATAATATCATTTGCTTTATCCATAGTAAACCTTTCGTATGACTAACTATCCTACTGCAACTTATTGTTATCTGTTACCATACATCTTTTCATAATAATTCTGATATTCTCCTGAAATGATAGTTTCCCACCATTCTTTATTGTCAAGATACCATTTGATAGTCTTCTTAATACCATCATCAAACTTAGTTTCAGGTAACCAGCCAAGTTCGTTGTGAATCTTTGTTGGATTGATTGCGTAACGCATGTCGTGTCCCTTTCTGTCTGCTACGTATGTAATAAGGCTTTTCGGCTTGCCTAATTCATTACAAATAATCTTGACAATGTCAATGTTCTTCATTTCATTGTGACCGCCTACATTGTAAACTTCGCCAACTCTACCCTTGTGGATAATCAAGTCAATTGCACGACAATGATCTTCAACGTATAACCAATCGCGAACGTTTTCGCCCTTGCCATATACAGGAAGCGGCTTGTCATTTAAAGCATTGGCAATCGTAAGCGGAATCAACTTCTCTGGGAAGTGATATGGTCCGTAGTTGTTAGAACATCTGCTGATTGTAACAGGAAGTCCGTAAGTTCTGTGATATGTAAGAGTCAAAAGATCAGCTCCTGCCTTTGATGAACTGTATGGACTACTTGTGTGAATTGGTGTCTCCTCTGTGAAGAACAAGTCAGGTCTGTCAAGAGGAAGGTCACCGTAAACTTCGTCAGTAGAAACCTGATGATAATGCTTAATACAATATTTTCTGCAGGCATCCATAAGAACTGCAGTACCAAGAATGTTAGTGTTAAGGAACACTTCCGGATTCTCAATTGAACGTTCTACATGACTTTATGCTGCAAAGTTAACAACTATGTCAGGATGTTCTTCCTCGAAAAGTCCGTAAATTGCATCTCTGTCGCAAATGTCGATTTTGCAAAAACGAAAATTAGGGTTATCCATAACTGGTTCAAGAGTGGATAAGTTACCTGCGTAAGTGAGCTTGTCCACACAAATAATTCTATAATCAGGATATGTATTCAACATATGAAATACAAAGTTACTTCCAATAAATCCGGCTCCACCGGTTACGATAATGTTCATTATTCTTCTCCTATTAAAAAACCTGTGCCAGTCCATCAGGACTAGGTTGAACCGCATAAGACAAATTAATTCCAAAATTACTTCCATTACCTAAAAGTTCTTTAAATCTAGGTGCAGAAATAATTAAAATATCTCTAATCCCTGCCAACATTAAAGTTGATAAAGGATAATAAATCATTGATTTATCATAAACCGGTAACAACTGTTTTGAGGTTACTCTTGTTAATGGATACAATCTTGTTACTGAACCTCCGACAAGAATAATTCCTTTCATATCTTTCATCTACCTTCTAGTTTATTAAAAATTGGTCTTTCTAAAAAACGTGATCTTAATATATCAATTATAGTACAGATTATGTAAACTCCTAAAACTGAACCTATTGCATGCAAAATTAAATATGGTGTTCCATACATACTAGTATTCTTTAATACATCTTTCCACAAAAATTGTCTCATTGCATCGCTATTGGCATGAATTAGCAAAACTCCAAATGTAGATGCAGCTATAGTATTGATTAATTTACTTTGTTTAATATTTAAATTCTTAAAAAACATAAATAAACAAATTGCTGTTACAACTGCCAAAATTTTATTTGAATCTGCCACTTCAAAATACGCAATTCCTGTTTTGGAAAATTTCTTTCCTAAATAGGCTAATACTATAACACTTCCCCACGAAGCTAATAATGATGCAACTGCTAAATATCCCCACAGTTTTGTGTTTGAAAACCATTTCTTAGGATACAATCTTATATATGAAGCAATTAAATATAATACAATAAACCATGTTACATAATTAAAACTAACTGTAGCTTTCATTAAAGATGGTAAAAATGTGTACACAAATAAGCACAACGCTAATAAACTTAGGTGCTGTTTTTCATCTAATGAATGTATTAATTTATTAATAAACGGAATAAACAAGTAAAATAATAAAAAACATCCCGTAAAATTCCCTGCTACTGTAAAGAAAGGAAAAACAACCTTCAAAAAACCTTTAAAAGAAAATAATTCGTACCCAGTCATTAAAAAAATCAACCAAATCACTATCGTATAAAAATAACGTTGACCTAATAATTTTCCATATTTCTTTGCAGTAATATTAGATTTGCACATAAAATATCCCGTGATTAAAACAAAACAATTAATTCCAGTTTTGCCTTCACTACCAAATATTAATAAAAATATATCTTGTGTTCCTAAACTTTTTTGTGCCTCAACTATGTCCATTAATCCTGAATTGACTACATAATGATGCGCAACAATCATTATCATTGTAATTATTCTAAATAGTTCAATATTACTATCTCGCATAGCTCGGCTAGTTTTCTGACTTTTTTCGCTCATTAGTTACCTCTTACATTTTATTATAATTTCACAAATTCTATCAACATCTTCTAATGCCAAATCAGCATATAATGGCAAAGTCAAAACTCGTTTACTTATATGTAATGCCACTGGAGTTAAACTTGGATCATATTTTCCATGAAAACAATCAAATGTATTAGTTAACGGATAAAAATACTTTCTAGCTCCAATTCCTTCTTCTGCCAATGCTTCAAATACTTCATTTCTACTCGAGCCAAATGTCTTTTCCTCAAATATAACTGGGTAATATGCATAATTGGGTTTAACATTTTCCTGAACTGGATTTAATTGAATTCCATCAATTCCAAATAATCTTTCATTATAACGCTCTACAACTTTTTTTCTCTTTGCAATTTCCTCATCTACATGACGCAAATTACATAATCCCATTGCGGCGCAAAACTCGTTCATTTTAGCATTAGCTCCAACACCATCTACAATTTCCGGTCCACGGATTCCAAAGTTCTTTAGTCTATATAGGTCTAACCCAAAATCATCACTTTTAAAACAAGCAGCACCACCCTCTACAGAATTAAATACTTTAGTTGCATGGAAACTAAAGCAAGATACATCTCCAAATGAAGCGATTCCCTTGTCTTTATATCGTACACCAAAAGTATGTGCTGCATCATATATAACTTTCAATCCATACTTGTCTGCAATTCTCTGAATTTCTTCAACATTACATACATTTCCATAAACATGTACTGGCATAATTGCACTCGTTTTATCTGTTATAAGTTCCTCAATTTTTGTAACATCCATAGTAAAATCAATTGGATTAATGTCACAAAATACAGGTTCTAACCCATTTCTAACAATTGCATGTGTAGTAGATGCAAAAGTAAATGGTGTGGTAATAACTTCACTATTTTTAGGCAAATTCATAGCCTGTAATGAAAGTTCCAGTGCCATATGTCCATTAGTGAATAAGTCAATCTGCTCCACTCCAAGATATTCCAATAATTTCTTCTGAAGTTCTTTATGCTTAGCTCCCATATTTGTAAGCCAATGTGTATCCCAAATATCTTTAATTTCATCTATGTATTCGTCTAAAGTTGGCATAGACGAACGCGTTACAAGTATATTCTTCATATTATCTATTCCTTTCGATTGCATTACACTAAGTTCTAATACAATGACTCTTAATCTTTTAGCAACTCTACTGGTAAGCGTACCAGTTCAATATCTTTTTGACCTAAAACACCTATGTTCGGTGTTAAAATTTTTCTATCCACCTCTTCCCCTTTTAACCACATAATAATAGCTTTTGGCATATCAACTCCTGCTAGATAACTAAACGGAAATCCTCCTCCAAATCTTGCATTCATTTCTAAGACATAACATTTTCCAGCTTTTGTTTTGAAAATATCCATATCTAAATTTCCAATATGGTTAGATTTTTTTGCAATCCTTTCACCTATCTCTCTTATTTCTTCATCATCAACAGTCACTGAACAATCTGTCTCTCCTGAACGCATTGCAATTTTTCTTTTTATACATGTGTTTTGATAGTTGCCTTCTAAGTCATTCATAACATCCAAACCATATTCCTGTCCATCTATCATTTCTTGTATAATTACAGACTCTGATATATCTTGCTGTGATTCATATTTTAAATAAGTCTTTTCTACCTCTTTTTTGGTTTTTGCATAAAAAACATCTAATTCTTGCTCGTTATCTGCTTTAAACACCCCTATTGATCCCATCCCCCATCGCGGTTTTACAATTAATGGATATTTAATTTTTCCTTCTTTTATATAATTCTTCGCCCTTTCAAGACTGCATAATGTTAACGGTGCATTAAAATTATTCTCCATCAAAAAATTATACGTTTTCAATTTGTCATTACAAATTTCGACAAACTTCGAGTTAGACACTAATACGCGTGTTCCAATTTTTTCAAAATCCTTCTTATGATTTGAAAGCACTGGCACATCTATGTCAAATAATGATATAATCGCTGTTATTGAATTTTTCTTACAATATTTTAGCAAAAATGGAATATATTCTTTATCATATATAGTAGGAGTTACCACACTCTCATCTGCCTCTAAAAATGCTGGAGACAATGCTGAACTATTTGCCGCAAAAATTTTTCCTTCTTTACCTAATGCTTTTCTAAAATATTTTATTAAATATGTTCTTCTTCCAACTGATGTAAATAATAAATTCATCTTTATCCTCTTTTCTATCATCATTAAAAATGATATCTTAAATACACTTTTTTGCCATTACTATCTAAAAAGTAAGCAGGTTCGTACCCTGGAAAATCAAATGCTCTAACTCTTAGTTCTATTTCTTTTTCTGTCATTTTTTTAAGTTCAATACATCTAAATTTTTCTAAATCTTTTTTATTATAATAATGGCTTTCATGTCCTTCCTTTATATATTGTTCCATTGTTTTAGTCTTAACTTTACCCCTAATCGCTAATGGTATTATCTCTTCTAAGTTTTTTTCTAACACTACTTGTGTCTTTTGAAATACTGAGTATGCTGTATCATTATCTTCTATTTCAAATTCACATCTTCTTATTATATCTCCTGTATCAATACCCTCATCGATATAATGTAATGTTCCTCCCCCTAATTTGCTGTTATGAATCAGTGTTTGATTTACTGAACATAATCCTGCAAATTCTGGTAATAAACCACCATGCATATTAATTATTCCGTTATCAAATAAATTAATTACCGGTTGTTTTATTATTTTGCTAAATCGACATGATAGTCCTAAACACAATTCTCCAGGTTTATAAGTTTCAAGCAATCCTTCCATCGAATACATTTCAATATTATTTTCTAAACAATAATCAATGAGTAATGGTACATCTTTCCACGGATCATTATTATGTGGTCTTTCATTTCCTATGACCACCCCTATTTCTACATCTTTCATTTTCTCTAAATATTGAACTATTTTTGTTGCTATAGGCAAATCCCCAAATACTATCACCTTATTCATAACATACCCTGCTTTCTCTACTTCTCTATTTTTTTAAATAAGTTTTTACCATATTCCATAAATATAAAAATGATTCCAACTTAAAGACAATTGACATCACTATGTATATAGTAGCACCTACTATTACCTGAATAATTAAAACTATTATATTAGGCAAATTAATATACCCAATAAAATACACACATATTCCCATAACTACTGCTAAAATCACTCCTGGCATAAAATCACGCAACTGCTCTAAATACCCATATCCCAGAAGTCTTTTATTAGGCCATGAGTTGATTATCTGACTTAATACACAACTTACCAACAAACTATAAGCCATTGCCATAACACCAAACCACATTGTTGAAAGCAATAAACTCATACCCACTATTTTCTTTATAATTTCTAATTTTAAAAATATATCGCTTTTTCCCATCGCCTTGATTGCATTCAAATTTGCAGTATGAACAGGTTGAAACATATATGTTATACAAAATATTTGTAAAAAAGGAACACATGGCAACCATTTTTCTGTCAAAACCAATTCTACAATTGTATTTGAGCAAAATGCCAAACCTATCATTAATGGTGCCATAATATATGTACTTGTTTTTATCGCACGTCTCGTCATATTTTTTACACGTGCAGAATCATCCTGTGAACTAGCCATCGTTGGTAAAAGTACACTATCTATAGACGTATTAATATTTGTAACTATTAATTTGGGGAATTTATCTCCTTGATTATAATATGCTAAATCTGCAGAGGAATATAATTTCCCTATAACTAAATTTCGTAAATTGTTGTATACTGTTTCCAACAAAGCTGATACTAGTAATTTCCATCCATATGAAAGCAATTCTTTCAGTCTCTTCCAACTAAACATTCTCTTCGGCTTCCATTTTACTGTAACCCAAAGAATAATTGTATCAATTGTTGCATTTGACAACTGTTGTGCAACTAATGCCCATACTCCCATCCCTATATACGCCATAAATATTCCTACAAAGGCAGACGCAATTGTTCCTCCTATAGTAGAAAAGAAAAATCTTTTAAAAAGCATATTTCTAGAAACATATGCTTGCTGTATATTTTTCACACCGGATATTACTAACGTTAAACTTATTACTCTAATAACTGGCACTAACGTTTCATCTCCATAAAACTTTGCAATATACGGAGCCGAAATAAACATTCCCAAATATAAAATAAGACAAACCGTAAAATTAAAATAGAACACCGACGAAAAATCCAGGTCATCTGCATCTTTTTTTTGAATAAGCGCTGTTCCCAACCCACTATCTACAAACACTTGAAGAATAGTTGTAAAAACAGTGACCAATGCAATTGTACCATATACTGATGGCTCCAAAAGTCTTGCCAACACTATTGAAACTATAAATGATACTCCCTGAGCTCCACATCTTTCAGCAAAACGCCATATGAAATTTTTAACTGTCGTTTTATTATCAATTTGATTTGACATTTATTCTTCCTCTTCGCTTAGTTTATCAAATACTTTTTTCCAAATTTTGCAACACTCTTTAGATGTTAGAATGTTACCATATTCACTCATCAATTTTTTGCTATTTTTCTTTGTTCTGAACTGTTCAAATGTCATATTTTCAATTTCTTCCACTTTGCAAAATTCACATCTTTTACGCTTAAAGCTCTTTGCGAAATCACTATCTTCTCTAAAATATATTGTTTTTCCAAAATGTAGTAACCATGATATATTCGAGAGAGCTGTTGAATGCTTTTGTGCGAATATTGCAATATCAATAGAGTTGAGATAATTTATGTATTTTTCATATTCCATAAAGCAATCTATTATTTCAATTTTTTCTCCAAAATTTTCCTTTGCAAACTTCTTAACTTCATCAACATATTCTCTTTCTCCTGCATATGACAGAATAAGACATATAGTTATATCATAATTTCTGTATTGTATTAGTTTTTTCATTACGCTAATGTGATCATCCCACTTACTAGCGCTATGTCCTATTAATATTCTAAGGCTTTTTTCTTTTCTATTTTCAATATTGTTTTTTAGTTTATCTAATAAATTATCTTTTATTGGATCATAGCCATATCTTAATATACAACTATCCATCTCTCCAAATGTATTGTTAACATTAACCAAGTCTATATCGTTCGCTACACCTATCATATGAAATCTATGTACCTTTTCAATATAAGCTTTCCAAATAAAATGAAACAATATTTTTTTTATTCCTCTGTAATTATAATATTCAAGTGGGCGTATATCATGCCCCCATGTACGCCATATTACCCTTTTTGCATACTTATTCTTTGTTAAACTGACTTTTAATTTGCTACAATTAATAGCATGAACAAATATCCATTCTCCATATTTTCCGTATTTATTAATTAAATTTTCCTTTTCGTTACCAGCCAAGTATATTTTATAAAGTCCTTTTAATTCATTGTAAACTCTTTCATGTGGTGTAATAAATAGATGTTCCTCTGAATTAAAATACCCTTTTTCCTCGTTAATCATCTTTATTAACTTAGGAATAAATTTCAAATCTGGATGCCATATTATATGTAAATATTTTACTTTTTGCATAACATAAATTTCACTCCTTAAACTCGTTTATCTAATCAATATGTTTCTATACTATAACATTAATTTTTTTTGCTTATCTAACACATAATCTCTTATTTGTTCTACAATATCACTATCTAACTTCCAACTAAATTTACGTGCAAATAATTGTTCACTTGATATTAACTTATTAAAATCTGTTTTTCTAAAAATATATGGATTTCCTCTTTTCCAATCAATAACATATTTTATCGTGTCATAATTGTCACAAAAATTTTTTTCAGAAATGTTATTCTTATATTTCGAGCTATATGTCAACGACTGTAAAAACATTTCATCTCCACAAATAGTATACTTAAAATACTTTTCAACAATTTGCTTATTTTCAACAACATATTGCGCCAATTCATTTGTAATGCTAAACCAGTTTGCACCTTTTCTATAAATGAGCGGACTTTTTCGTGTTCGATCGACATTTACTTGTAAACTTAATAGAAGCTTATCTAATATTTTTTCGATAATATTTTTTTCTCGCTTTACAATAAAATGATATTTAGAGACTCTCTTTTTTTCTTCTCTTGTTAACTCATCGCTTTCAAATTGAATAAACTCTGTTCCTTTATTGTTATCAAAAAATTGATGTATTTCTTTTTGTGTTTTGAGTGGCAAATCAACGCCTGATAAAAGATGATAATATAAATAATGCTTTTTGCTTGCCTCTTCAAGCAATTTGTATTCGCATTCAATTTGGCTAAAACTTCCCCATTGTACGTCTAATCTTGGTTCTATAAAAAATATTTTTGACTTTTTTATACATTCCAGTAATTCACTTTTTTTAATATTACTAGATTTTAAATCAATATGTAAATATATATCATTATTATCATAATCTAACATTTCCAGCAATATCTTCAAAATTTCTACTTCATTATGCGCCATAATCAAATATGCATGTTTAATGTTATTCACTTTTTTCACAATCCTTTACTAACAAATCCAAATATTCAAAAGACTCTTTTTGTAATAGTTTTAATTTTTCATATGGTTTCTTATAACTAGGATATTCCCTTAAATCGATGTTTTTTAATTCATCAATTGTCTTATATCTCCCCATTAAATCTAGTTGAGTTAAAAAAGAAACTGCTCTATCGTCCTTTTTATTCAACATTCCATCATTTATATACCAAAAATTTTTTTGGTATATTGTTGCAAATGCAGTTCCATGAAATGAAGTTGTAATAAATATATCTGCATTTTTTACTACATTCATATAAACATCCGGACCATATTCCTTTATAAGTTTTATATTGTTTCTCCAGCATGATTTTAGAGTCCATTCTTTTGCATCCATGAAATAAATCGGCATATCATACTTCTTTGATACTTCTTTCAAAAATTTTTGTATATTTTCTGTAATGCTAAAGCAATAATAGAAAATATAATTTCCGTTTATAACTGGTTTGTCACCAATATCAATTATATTTTCCCATTCGTCTTTAGAATAAAGCATTGTTGGATCTAAACAAATTTTAACATCAGTTCCTATTTCCTTATCAATCCACTTTTTTGCATTATTTTCTCTTACAGATATAAACCTAAATCTCTTCATTAAATTAGAATGAATATTTGATTTTCCATCTAACTCAAAAGGATTATTAGCCCCAAAACTAACTGCATATGCATAACACGGCTTTTTATTTACAAAGTTTAAATAATATGCATCGTCGGAATCGACACACTTTATATTCCAAACTTGATCGCTTCCCGCTATAAATGCGTCATATTCTGCTTCTATTCCAACTAATTCATTATTATGTAAATAGTTTTTCTCTGTCAATTTCATATATTTTCTAGCAAATTTTTCATATTCATTATATTGTTTTATTAATTGATTATAATTAGTCATCCATATAATTTTTTTAATTACCTGTTTCCAATTATGTGCTTTAGGAACTGGCGCATACATATTTCTTTGTCCTTCATTAGAAAAATCAATTATCTTAACATCGCAGTTGTATTTATTTTCCAATATGTTTTGCAATGCCACTGCTTGTAGCATTGATCCATTGTTATGTGACGCATGAAATGTCATTATACCTATCTTTTTCATCATTCTAAACCTTTCTGTAATTTTTTTTACTACAATATAGTAGGAAAATAGGAATATAAATATAATTTTGTAAAACCCCTCCATTAAATAATGTTGCCTCAAATAGTGATCCAAAAAGATACATAACATATATTCCAAAAATTATCTTTCCTGTTATAGATATATTAGAAGCCTTCTTAAGGTTTTTAAAAATTAGTAATATCACTATTCCATATATTATCATTCCAATATAACCTGTTGTAATTAAAGTGTATGCATATCCATTATCTAACCAATATGTTTTGTATTGAGTCAAATTTTGTCCATATACTTCTGGCGAAGCCAATCCTAATCCTATTAAAGTTCTTCCGCTCCTAAAAAAAGCAGGAATAGCATTATAGAAAATCGTATATCTATTTGAATACATTAATGCATCCTCATATTTGCCTCCCCCGAAATTCAATAATAATAGCACTCCTACAATTGTTGCCAAAATAAATTTAATTATGAATCTATCTTTTTTTATGTGCACAACTTCATTTATTTTTATATATATTTCCACTATGATAAATATAAGAATTCCTATAATGGCATTTCTAGATGCACTCCCTAGCAACATTATCAACACAGGAATCGCAATTAAATACATAATCCTTTTTTCTCTCTTTTGCATTTTACAGGTATTAAGCATCAATATTCCCATAATTATTGTGGCAGCACAAATTGTTCCTAAATAATTATAATGACCTAACCCGAAGTTTACTCGTGAGCGTTCATTCAAATTGAATATTGCCAAAATATTTATATTATAAATATCTTTTATATTAAGGAAAAATTGTATCAATAATACTAAAATTAGCGAATAATAATTTGTTCTAATTAATATATCTATCAAATTATATTTTCTAACAAAAAATAAAGTTGATATTATAACCCCCAAAAATAACAGCTGTCTTTGTGCGAATGATTCTGTATATAATTTCATTATGGGATTTATAAATATATATCCAAAAGCAATCGCATATATAGATAGCAAAAAGATTATTATTGAAGCATCATTTATTTTACATTTTAAAACTAGTTTACTATTTCTCCAAAATTCTACAAACACTAATACTGCTATATATCCAACCTGAATTAAAGTTGGATTTAGTTTAAATTCATGCACTCCCGAAATGACGTAAATTCTATTAATTAGCATAATACTATATGCAATTATAAATATCATTTCACATGTTATGTATTCTTTCCCTTTTTTATTTTTTATAACCATCTTTTATATTTTCCCCATATAACTGAATATATTTTAAATCCAAATTCCGTTTTATTAAGCAAAAGTAGTTCCCATTTTTCTCTAAAAGAACATTTTATTTTTTTTCTTTGTAAATTGTTCAAAAATTTTTTTCGTCTCATTTCTATCTCTTCAGTATTATTTTTCGTTCCCTTTGCAACTATTAATTTGAAAAACCAAAGGCTCTTACACAAATAAAACTTTAATTTTGATTCATTATATACTTCACTTACTTCACTGTCTTCATATACTTTTTGAATCAAACTAAATGTATCAAAAAATTTATCTATATTTTTACTGTTCATTGTTGATGTATCCCATTTAACATAATTATATAAAGCGTTTTCTTTTATAACTAATCTTTTGGTTTTTTTTAGTACCTGATACAAGAAATACATATCTTCCGCTGTTCTTTTTCCTTCTAGGAATCTTGTTGTACCAACAATTTCTCGCTTGTACATTTTCCCCCATACATTCCAACCTATTTCATTTTTTTCAAAAAAATCAATTAGTACATTAGGAACTTCTTGTATTTTTATTATTTCACTAACTTTATTTATACATATTTTTTTATCGCGATATATTTCATTATATTTGCACATTGATATATCTGCATCATACTTTCTCAAATTAGTAAGTAAAACTTTTATCATTTTTTCGTCTATATAATCATCTGCGTCAACAAATGTAATATATTCTCCTTTGGCAATATCTATCCCTTTATTTCTTGCACAACTAACTCCTTTATTTTTTTGATGTATAACCTTAATTCTTTTATCTTGCTGTTTTAATTGATTGCATAGCAATGCTGTCTTTTCTTCTGATCCATCATCTACAATTATAATTTCTAAATTTGTATAACTACTATTCGTCACACTGTTAATGCATTTTTTTAATTTATTTTCTGTATTATAAACTGGAACAATAACACTAACTAATTCATTCATTTTATATCCTCTTAAATCTTCTATATGTTTTAAATACTACATTATATAGTTTTGTACTAATAGTAAATAATCTAAACTGAATTTTTTTGCTTTTTGGTAAAAATTCAGCTTTATTAATATACTTTTTGTTTTGCTTAACAACACTCTTAAAATGTTCCATCTCCTCTTTTGGGCATAGAACATTATTTTTTATATATGAATCATAAACTGTCAATGCCGCTGATGCATATGATACATGTCCTAAAACTGACATTTCCGGATATTTTTGTTCCAAATATTCCATTTGACTTTTTGCAGCATATTCATGATCGTGATTAATTTTAACATTTCGAGTAATGCTATTGCTTCTTTGTAGGTAATTGTAACATGGAGTTGACACATAACTCACTTTTTGAGCTCGTTCGAATATTTTATACATAATATAATAATCTTCACTTAATTTTCCTTCTGGAAAACGAATATCATTAAATAAGTCTTTATGATAAAGTTTACTCCATGCGCCCATATCAAAAATTCTATGTACATTCATCTCTACCATTGCCTGATAAAAATCAAATGTGCAGTCATTTCCAAGTTTTGTTTTTGTAAGTTTTTTCCCGTTTTCATAAGTATAATTTACGGCACACACTGATATTTTTGTTCCATTTTCAATGATTGATGACAATAATTTTTCATACATAAACGGTTCAATGGTGTCATCACTATCAACAAATCCAATATACTCTCCTTTAGCAATATCTATACCTGCATTTCTTGCCGAAGAAAGCCCTCCATTTTTTTTATGAATTACTTTAATTCTATCATCACTTTTCTTTAATTCATCACATATTTTACCACATTTATCTGGTGACCCATCATCCACCAAAATTATTTCCAACTTGTCATATGTTTGATTTAATATACTATAAATACACTTCTTTAAATATTTTTCAACATTATAAATAGGTACAATTACGGTAATAAGGGGGTATGCTTTTAAACATTTCTTTTCCATCTTCTAACCTCTATACAACTCCATCGTTTTATCCACAACATCATCCCAACTGTATTTTTCACATATAAAATCTGCTGCTGCTTTTTTATATCCAGCTACCATCTCAGGCTTGTCGCAAGCCTCCTGCAGTCTTTCTTTTAATTGTTCCACATTCGACTTTTCAAATACAAGTGCCTTATCTTCAACTACAGATGCACATTCATCTATGTCTGATACAAGACAACAATTTCCATAGCTCATTGCCTCAAGCAGACTAAGTGGCATTCCTTCCAGATCACTTGGCAAAGTGTATACATACGCATTACTATACAACTCATCCAGTTCCTCGCCCTGAACAAATCCTGTAAATATTATTCTGTCATCGCCCTTTGCCATCGCTTTTATTTCATTTGCAAATTCATCCGTATCTGAACTTCCACCGGCTATTACAAGTTTCTTACTCGTATTCACATTTTTAAATGCTTCCACAAGATATCGTAATCCTTTTTCCGGCACTAATCGTCCAAGATACAATATGTAATCGTCCTTTTCAAGTCCGAATTTATATTTAATTATATTTGCTTCTCTTATAACCGGTCTGTTTACTCCATTAGGAATAAATCTTGTTTCACGACCATACTTTTCTCTGAAATAATCCTGTACGCCCTTACTTAACACTATTATTTCATCAGCATGTTTTACTGCACATTTTTCGCCCATCATTATGTATGTACTTGCAAGTTTTCCCCATTTTGCTCTCTGGTGGTCAAGTCCATGAATTGTTGCCACGCATCTTTTCCCAAATAATTTAGGTAGCCATAACATGGCACAAGGACCCTCTGCATGAAAATGTACTACATCGTATTTGCCAAATGCAGCGCATACTCCTCCCGTCACAGAAGCAGTCATAGCAGCTAGTCCTTTCTTATCTAATGTAGGAACTGTTTTTAATCTGATTCCCTTATATTCTTTTTTATTTTTTTCATCGAATTCTTTTCCACTTACATGATGCCCGGCACGGTTAAGACATGTAACCTCATTGCCTCTTTCCACCATTCTGGTAGCCAATTCCTCAACTACTATTTCGACTCCGCCTTCTCTTGACGGTATTCTTTTATGACCAAGCATTGCTATTCGCAACTGTCCATTTTTCATATTATCTGTTTCTCATTTCTCTTATTTTTATTATCGGTATCCTACTTATTATTCCACATAGTGCCAGGCTACGCCCGGCACCACATTTCACTTATCTCATCATTTTTATCAGCTAAGTTTATTTAGCCAAATAATTTTCACATAGTTATTTTCGTTTGTACTTAAACCTTATCAAATCATTTTACACTGACCCTTTTCTGGCAATTACCACAAGAAAAGTCTTAAGTATAATCTTTATATCCAGTCCAAAGCTCCAGTTCATTATGTACTCATTATCAAGTTTTACTATTTCTTCAAAGTCCGTCATATCGCTTCGACCGCTTATCTGCCACATTCCTGTAAGTCCCGGTTTTGTTGCAAGACGGCTCTTGTGATGAGCTTCGTACTGTTCGTATTCATCCATTGTTGGCGGACGTGTTCCTACAAGACTCATGTCGCCTTTTAATATACTGTAAAAATTCGGAAATTCATCTATTGATGTAGCTCTAAGGAAATGACCGAGTCCTTTCTTTGTGCCGTCTTTTCCGCTTCCTATAATTCTAGGGTCTGCGTCCATTTTAAACATAAGTCCGTCCATCTTGTTCTGTTCCATAAGTTCTTTCTTGCGTTCTTCTGCATCTGAATACATTGAACGGAATTTGTAGAACTTAAATGGTTTTCCATTTTTCCCTGCTCTTAACTGGCAGAAAAATATTGGTCCGTTAGGGTCCGCAATCTTAATCGCAGGCGCTACAAATATAAACAATATTCCTGTAACAAGGCACCCTACAAGTCCTGCGCATATATCAAGTGCTCTCTTTGCAAATGCTCCAACCGGTGACACCTGATTTATACTTGTCGTTACAACTGCTACCTCGTTAATTGTTTCAAATCCTGCATTTGGCAAAGCGTGTGTAAGAAATTCTACATTTACATGCACCTTAATTCCCATATTCAAAAATCCATATGCCATGCCTTCTACGACGAAACTGTTTACTCCACTTACTCTGATAAATACGTCATTTATGACATTTGCCCTCGCATATTCGTATACGGAATTGGCATCGGCCACTACAGGTATTCCTTCTATTTCATCTATGTCTGATTCTTTAATGTCCATCACATCTGTCAATGCGATTCCCACTATTTCAAATCTCTTGTCTGGTCCGTTGCTTATCTTGTTGATAGTGTCTGCTACCATGTCTGATGATACAACAAGCAGCATATTTTCCTTAGCATTATCATAATTCTTACGTACTGCATAAAATTTCTTAAATGCTATATGGCTTATGTACATTAGTATTGTGTCCATCGCAAAGAATATTAATATTACTATTCTCGACACGTTATTCGTCTGGTGTATTAAAAACAAATATACAAATAACCCTGTCATTATTATTGCGTTATGATACACTACGTCCTTCATTTCTTTCAGATATCCTCGTCTAAGGATTCCTGAGTATCCGTTCCTGAAAAATGCCACGCAAAAGTGTATCAGTGTTAATGAAATTGTTACATTTCTATATAGGGAAGTGTTGTACATATGCCCAGACCCTGAATATATCAGTGTAGCTAGAAAGAACGCTACATTAATGCATATAACATCTACTATTATGAAATCAAAATGTTTTGTCCACTTGTTACTTGTTCCGTTGTACACTCTCAACCCTCCCCCTTTGTATTTTCTCTAGTTTGCTTTATATATTAGTTAGGTGAATGATTTTATTACTTATTTACTTAATGAATATTTACCCTATCATTATTTGATGTATAATCTTTTTGTTTATTATCCAATAAACAATCACTTTATTTACCGTTTGGTGAATAATATTCATATTTTTATTAAATTATCTATATAATTTTCATTCTTACAACTTGTTTTATTTTTCGTTCAATATGTCAATTTGTTGCTTATTTTTTTTAGACATAATCCTTTATTATTATATCATTTACGACTTTCTTTGTACATTGATTTCGTTAGTTTTATCAATATTTTCTGCTTTTCTTATGGAAAAGTTACAATAAAAATATTTTTATTATACAATTCCTACATACATTTTTCATTTGTTTTTTCATGAATTGACATATATTTACGGTTTTCTCAACATTCAAACTTTCCACACAATTCACGAATCTACACAATCTATTTTTGCAATGGCTTTTGTCCTATTTGTTAACATTTGTAACGGATTTGTTAATTATCGCCCTTTTGTCTTGTTTTTCTTTTTCTTTAGGGTTAATATTTCTTATAAGTAAGGGGCAAAGTTTTAAGGTTTTATGATAGACTTTAGAACTTTTCTTATTTTTATATGGAAGGAGTCTTAGATTTGCGTGAAAAATTAGCGAAGTTAATGTACGGGAGGTATGGAGTAGATCAACTTGGCAGAGCAATGCTTATTTTCGCACTGGTTTTATGCGTGCTTTCGTTATTTGTCCCAAGACGTTTGTCCGGGATTATTTATTATATTTCACTTATTTTAATTATTTTGATGTATATAAGAATGTTTTCAAAAAATATTCAGAAGCGCTACCAGGAGAACAACAAATATTTAAGTTTAAAAGCTTCCTTCTTAAGAAAATTTCAGCGTGAAAAAGAAATTTTCAGCCAAAGAAGATTTTATCATTTTTACAGATGTCCACGTTGCAGACAGCGCATTCGTATTCCTCGTGGCAAAGGCCGCATCGAAATCCGTTGTCCAAAATGCTCACAGACATTTATCAAGAAAAGTTAGATTATTTCGTGTATCTCTCATTTGAGATTTTACTTCGATAAATATACGCTTATAGGCGTTCGCACTTATGATACTGCTTCGATAAATATGCGCTTATAGGCGTTCGCACTTACACCCGTTACCGGACGAATTTAATTATTAGTCAATTTTCTAACTTATTTATATCTGGAGGACTATATGTTTGGATATGTAGTTGTAAACAAGCCCGAACTCAAATTTAGGGAATTTGATGTTTATCGGGCATATTATTGTGGCCTATGCCACTCACTTAGTAAGCGACACGGTCTGTCAGGGCAATTAACCCTGTCCTATGACATGACCTTTTTAGTTATCCTTCTTTCTTCGCTTTACGAGCCGGAGCACAACGTCACTTCAAAACGTTGCGTTGTGCACCCTCTAAGGTGTCAGAACATCATTTCCTCAGAATTTACGGATTATGTTGCTGACATGAACGTCATCCTTTCTTATTTCAAATGTCTGGATGACTGGCATGACGACAGAAGTGTTCTTAAACTTGCTTACTCAAAATTATTGAAAAAAGGTTCTATCGGGAAAAATTTGAAATCTGATTATTCTACTACTGAATCGACTACCAAATGTGATTCATACTCACTTAATCAGACACCTGCCGGCGAATGCGATTCTAACTTGCTCAATCATACATCTACCGGCGAATGTGATTCGAACTCATATTTTACAGATGATTCCGGGCATTTGCATATTTCTCCTGATTATTCCTATAAAGACAAAATTGACGCTATTTCATCTTTATTGGACGAACTCGGTACCCGCGAAAAAATGAATGAAACCAATGTTGATGTGGTAGCAGGTTTATTTGGTAAAATAATGCAAATTTTATTTGTGCCATTTGACGATATTTATGCCAAAGGTCTTGGCCGCATGGGCTTTTACCTTGGCAAATTTATCTACATTATGGACGCATTTGACGATGTTGAGGAAGATATCAAAAAAGGTCGTTACAATGTTTTTTCAAATTGTTATACTGACCCTGATTTTGAAACCCGCATAAAAGATATGCTTACAATGATGATGTCCGAGTGTTCCGATGCTTTCGAAATGCTCCCTGCTGTTGACAACGCCGACATTCTTCGTAACATTTTGTATTCCGGCGTGTGGAATTCTTACGAACGACGCGTCGCAAAAAATTTAGAAAATAAATAACTTTTTGTTGTGATATTTTTAAAATAAATTTTATTTTAGAATAATTTTTACTGGCAATATTCTGAAACATTTTTAACAACATACAATCGCAACAAAAATTTAGAAAGAGAATAAATATATGAATCCTTATGACGTTTTAGGGGTTAAACCAGATGCCTCTGAAGATGAAATAAAAAAAGCATACAAGGCTCTTAGCCGCAAATATCACCCTGATGCAAATATCAACAATCCTAACAAGGATCAGGCTGAAGAAAAATTTAAACAGGTTCAGCAGGCCTACAGCCAAATTATGGATGCTCGCAAACATGGTGCAAATGGCTATGGCGGTTCTTCATATGGTGGCTCAACCTACGGTTCTGGATATGGTAATTATGGTGGCTACGGTTCTAATGGTTCTGGTGGTTATGGTTCCGGTGGATATGGTTCTGGCTCCGGTGGTTACGGCTCCGGTGGTTATGGCTCTGGTCCCGGTGGATTTGATGGTTGGGACTTTGGTGGTTTTGATTTTGGAGGATTTGGAAACTTCGGTGGCTTTGGAACTGGATACGGCGGTTCCGGTGCTTATGGCAACTCTTCAAATATGTCAGAAGATGAGATGCATATGCGCGCCGCAGCCAATTACATCAACAATCAGCATTATGCCGAAGCTCTGAATGTATTAAATACAATTTCCAACAAAACAGCTGCATGGTATTATTACAGTGCGATTGCAAATAAAGGTGTAGGCAACAATGTTCAGGCTCTTGAGCATGCCCGCATGGCTTCTTCAATGGAACCTAACAACGCTACTTATCAGCAACTTGTCCGTACTTTCGAAAGTGGTGGCAGCTGGTACACCTCACGCCAAAGCAGTTATGGTGGAATGCCAACAATCATTTGCAGTAACCCGCTTCTAGCCTGCTGTCTCGCAAATTTATGTTGCAATGCTTGTTGCGCAGGTTGCGGTGGCGGATACACCTACAGATAAAGTTTACAATTGCGTTTATGAATAAAGATTGCATATACAATATCAATAATACATTTGAGAATTAAATATATTAATAAAAAGAACTCAAAACTTAGAAATTATTAATAACTTCTAAGTTTTGAGTTTTTTTATTAACATCTACTTTTGTTGTTCTCTTTATATTTATTATACTTTCTATATTTTTATTAATATTATCTACTAATATTTAAAATTATTAATATTTACACTTTTCACTAATATTAATCCGCTATATTTACATTTTTCACTAATGTTTAATCCAATATATTATATTCTCTCATAAGTTTTTCCTGGTATTCTTTATCTTGTATTGTTTTCTCTAAGTCATCATATCTTTTTTCAGCTAATAGTATTTTATTAAGCTTATTTACATTGTCCTGCCCCTCACTTCGGCCCTTTGCCTCTCCAGCCTTCAATCCCTCTCTATATTTCAGATTCATCTCCATCTGTAACGACATATACTCTCGCCTCCATCTCGTATTTTTTCTGACTGCAATTACCTTTTCATCAATTTGTTTCGTTAAATCACTTTCCGGTTCCTTGCCATCAAAATATTCCAATAATGATTTCAGTTCTTTATTTATGCCTTTTTTATCCCCTTTTGTGTTCAAAAATATCTTATGCGTTCCATCATTAAGCTTAATTTCGCAATCATCTATACATAAGTTTTCAAACTCGTAAATACATTTGTTCTTTCCAAAAAAATCAAATGTACAGATAAATATGACATAACTTTCTTTAAGTATATCATATGGTTCACCTTTTTCAATCATGTTTAGATCTATAACTCCCTGATAATATCTTGATCTTTTTGGTAATTCTTTATACGCCGTTGTCTGCATTTCAAGATTAAACACCGTATTATTATCATCTTCAACATATATATCTAATCTTATACCTTTTGATTTTATCGTCATCTGTATTGTTTCTTCATAATCTACATATTTTATGTCTCTTATTTTTATATTTAATATACTTTCTAATAACGGTTTACATAATCTCTTATCACTCATAACTTTTGCAAAAATAAATGGATCTGTAATATCTAACTCTTCGTACTTTTTCATTAACTCCCTCCTAGGTTTATTGTGTTTTATACGCTTTATGTGTATCCTCTTTTTGTTTGTGTTATTTATTAGATTATATATTCTTTTCTTAATATGTCAAGGTATTAAATTACTTATTTTAGATTCCATTTACATTTACATTGATTTAAATAAAGTTGAATTAAATAAATTTATTTAATTCAACTTGACGCTAATTATGTAAAAAATTCATATACTTATATAATAAAAAAAGAAGCATTCCTGCTTCCCATCACTTCATTGCTTATTAACGTTCCTTTATCCGTCCCGTTCTTCCTGTTCTTCCCTGTTCTTCTCTTACCAAATGACATTCGGACATAGTTAATGCCCAGTTCCGGAATCGAACCAGAGACACGAGGATTTTCAGTCCTCTGCTCTACCAACTGAGCTAACTGGGCATAAAAAATTGCGGGGACAGGATTTGAACCTGCGACCTCCGGGTTATGAGCCCGACGAGCTTCCAGACTGCTCTACCCCGCGCTGTTTCTTCTTTTTTTAATGGGCAGAGAAGGATTCGAACCTTCGAAGGCGTTGCCAGCAGATTTACAGTCTGTCCCCTTTGGCCACTCGGGAATCTGCCCATTCTTTTTAGGTAAGCCTGACTTCATTTATCATTGCTTACTTAAAGCCGATGAACGGACTCGAACCGTTAACCTGCTGATTACAAATCAGCTGCTCTGCCAATTGAGCCACATCGGCTTATTAAATTTTCTTAATAAACATCTTCAGCTTTTTCTATTCCTTCCAGCCTCTTTTGTCTATTATCTCTTTACCTTTCGGTAGTGGGACCTACAGGGCTCGAACCTGTGACCCCCTGCTTGTAAGGCAGGTGCTCTCCCAGCTGAGCTAAGATCCCATGTTTCCTTATACAAAAATAGAGGTCGAGAAAGCCGGCTTTTGCTTTCAACCTCCTCTTTCTCTTCTTTTATTGACGACCCGGATGGGGTTCGAACCCACGACCTCCGCCGTGACAGGGCGGCGCTCTAACCAGCTGAGCCACCGGGCCATTGTACATTCAAAACTGCACACCAACTAATCTTCCAATCTCTTTCCTTCCTTGGATAACCTTTCCTCAAATTCCTTCCTTATGGTTAAGCCCTCGACCTATTAGTATCAGTCAGCTACACGTGTTACCACGCTTCCACCTCTGACCTATCAACCTTGTAGTCTTCAAGGGGTCTTACTACTTGCGTATGGGATATCTCATCTTGAGGGGGGCTTCACGCTTAGATGCCTTCAGCGTTTATCCCTTCCAAACTTGGCTACTCTGCCATGCATTTGGTAATGCAACAGATACACCAGAGGTTCGTCCATCCCGGTCCTCTCGTACTAAGGACAGCTCCTCTCAAATATCCTACGCCCACGCCGGATAGGGACCGAACTGTCTCACGACGTTCTGAACCCAGCTCGCGTACCGCTTTAATGGGCGAACAGCCCAACCCTTGGGACCTACTACAGCCCCAGGATGCGATGAGCCGACATCGAGGTGCCAAACCACTCCGTCGATGTGAACTCTTGGGAGTGATAAGCCTGTTATCCCCAGGGTAGCTTTTATCCGTTGAGCGATGGCAATCCCACTTTATACCACCGGATCACTAAGTCCTACTTTCGTACCTGCTCCACCCGTCGGTGTCGCAGTCAAGCTCCCTTATGCCTTTGCACTCTGCGAATGGTTTCCGACCATTCTGAGGGAACCTTTGAGCGCCTCCGATACCCTTTCGGAGGCGACCGCCCCAGTCAAACTCCCCACCTGACATTGTCCACCAGCCGGTTCACGGCTGCATGTTAGAAACCCAATACTGCAAGGGTGGTATCCCAAGGGCGACTCCTCGCAAACTGGCGTTCACGTCTCCTAGTCTCCCACCTATCCTGTACATGCAATATCGAATCCCAGTATCAAGCTAGAGTAAAGCTCCATGGGGTCTTTCCGTCCTGGCGCAGGTAACCAGCATCTTCACTGGTACTTCAATTTCACCGGATGCATTGTCGAGACAGTGCCCAAATCATTACGCCTTTCGTGCGGGTCGGAACTTACCCGACAAGGAATTTCGCTACCTTAGGACCGTTATAGTTACGGCCGCCGTTTACTGGGGCTTAAATTCAAAGCTTCGCTTACGCTAACCTCTCCTCTTAACCTTCCAGCACCGGGCAGGCGTCAGCCCATATACATCACCTTTCGGTTTCGCATAGACCTGTGTTTTTGCTAAACAGTTGCTTGGGCCAATTCTCTGCGGCCTGATTTCTCAGGCACCCCTTATCCCGAAGTTACGGGGTCATTTTGCCGAGTTCCTTAACAATGCTTCTTCCGTCGGCCTTAGGATTCTCTCCTCATCTACCTGTGTCGGTTTACGGTACGGGTACAATGTACACAATAGCGGCTTTTCTCGACAGCCAGCTCACCAGCTTCGCTACTTTTATTTCGCTCCGCATCACGTCTTCAGATTGAACAGCGGATTTGCCTACTGCTCTCCTACCTCGCTTGCACCGGCTTTTCCATTTCCGGCTCTGGCTCTCTGTCTGTGTCCCCACAGTTCTGATACATTGTAGTACAGGAATCTCAACCTGTTATCCATCGACTACGTCTTTCGACCTCGCCTTAGGCCCCGACTTACCCAGGGCAGATCAGCTTTACCCTGGAAACCTTAGATATTCGGCCGTGAGGATTCTCACCTCACTCTCGCTACTCATTCCGGCATTCTCTCTTCTTATCCCTCCACTGCTCCTTTCGGTACAGCTTCGTCGAGCTAAGAATGCTCCTCTACCAATGACTATGTCATTCCTCAGCTTCGGTGTTGTGTTTTAGCCCCGGACATTTTCGGCGCAGGACCTCTCGACTAGTGAGCTATTACGCACTCTTTGAATGTATGGCTGCTTCTGAGCCAACATCCTAGTTGTCTTCGAAATCCCACATCCTTTTCCACTTAACACTCACTTTGGGACCTTAGCTGGAGGTCTGGGCTGTTTCCCTTTTGACTACCCAACTTATCTCGTGCAGTCTGACTCCCAATCATCATCTTTACGGCATTCGGAGTTTGATAATCTTCGGTAAGCTTTGACGCCCCCTAGGATATTCAGTGCTCTACCTCCGCAAGACTAAATTGAGGCTAGCCCTAAAGCTATTTCGAGGAGAACCAGCTATCTCCGGGTTCGATTGGAATTTCTCCGCTATCCACACCTCATCACCACCCTTTTCAACGGATGTGTGTTCGGACCTCCATTGCCTTTTACGGCAACTTCATCCTGGACATGGATAGGTCACCCGGTTTCGGGTCTACTCTCACTGACTTCTCGCCCTATTAAGACTTGGTTTCCCTTCGGCTCCATACCTAAAGTACTTAACCTTGCCAGTAAGCGTAACTCGCCGGACCGTTCTACAAAAAGTACGCGGTCGAGCATGTAAAGCTCTTCCACAGCTTGTAAACACAGGGTTTCAGGTTCTCTTTCACTCCCCTCCCGGGGTTCTTTTCACCGTTCCTTCACAGTACTATGCGCTATCGGTCACTAAGGAGTATTTAGGCTTACGGGGTGGTCCCCGCTCTTTCCATCAAGGTTTCTCGTGTCT
>QFCE01002392.1_pt1:175000-248970 | contig 248970 bp, 192 predicted proteins | sample 5346091 | NCBI WGS metagenome assembly QFCE01 (sample SAMN09062252, study PRJNA434731) | Human gut metagenome, whole genome shotgun sequencing project. | isolation source: stool timepoint A chromium assembly | host: Homo sapiens | collected 2015
AGCGTTCATCCTGAGCCAGGATCAAACTCTCGTTTAAAGTTTTTAATCCATTTCAGAATGACGTTAGCCATTCTTCCATCAATTACTGTTGTTTTGGAATTCATCATTTCTGATGACGTTCACTGAAAATCTTTTATTCATTTTCAGGGATGGTTGCTGTTCAATTATCAATGTTCTTGTTTTGTTTGTTGCCGTTTCAGCAGCAACTCGTTTATATTATCACGATTGTTTTGCTTTGTCAACAACTTTTTTATATTTTTCTTCGTTATTCAAAACTTAGAATCAATTAAATTTTTCTGTCTGAACTGCTGTCTCAGCAGTCAGCTTGTGTATAATACTACGTATTTCGACTGTTGTCAACATACTTTTTTAATTTTTTTATTTATTATCTATGGTCTTTGGCCTAAGGCTCCTTCGAGTGTAAGCGTTTCACCACTCATATATTTAAAATCTGGAGAAGCAAGCTGTACACATACGCGACCTATTTCTTTCTCCACGTCTCCAAAATGTCCCATTGGTGGTGTTTTTACATTTGCTTTAAACGCATCCGGATAAGCTTTTTCAAAATTTTCAAGCTGAGCTGTCCATGCAAGTGGGCATACTACATTTGCATTTATGCCGTCTGCTGCCCATTCGGTTGCAGCAACTCTTGTAAGTCCTCTGATTCCTTCTTTTGCTGCAGCATAAGCACACTGTCCATAATTTCCAAATAGTCCTGCACCTGATGCGAAATTAATTACAGAGCCTTTTGTTTCTTTTAAATACGGATAGCATTCTTTCATATAGTAGAAAGCCGCATAAACTCCTGAATACATTGCGAGATCAAATTGTTGTGTTGTATGATCTGCTATTGTTACTCCTGAAGCTGATGCCTGTGCATTATTTATTAACACATCAATTCTTCCAAACTCATCTATTGTTTGCTTTACTACATTTGCAACAACAGTTTCATTGTCTGCTCCGGCATTTACGTCAGCCTGAATTGGCAATACTTTTATTCCGTATTTGCTTTCCAATTCTTCTTTTGCGTCTGTAAGTTTTTTAACGTTACGTCCTGTAAGTACCAAATTGGCACCTTCTTTTGCATAAGCCGTTGCTATTCCGTAACCTATTGAGCCACAGCTTCCATCCTGTAATACTGCTCTTCCTCCACCTGTTATAATGGCTGTCTTTCCTGTTAAAAATCCCATATCAGTTTCTCCTTTCTTTACTCTTCCATTATTTTTTCTGAAAAGTTTATTTCGCCCCAAGGTTCTTCCATTACAATTGTAACTTTGCCTTTCCATTGTTGATACATTTCATCTGCGCCATGTTTTTCTTTTGCATTTAATATATCTTCAACTTTCTTTGCAATTTTTTCTTTTTTGTAAATTTCAACTAGTCTTTCTTTACTAATATTAACCTTTGACAACATTTTTTCGCTGGAATTTTCTAAATAATAGTCAGCTTCTTCATTTGCCTTGTTTTCTTCTTCTGCGCTCAAGGACACATCATATTTTGACGCCTCCTCGTATAGTGCCTGTCTTTCACAAATATCGCTAAGTATCTGGCTTTTTACTCCTTCTTCTAGTGTTACACCTATTTTTAGTTTTTTATTCCACTTAAGTTCTTTATTTTTTGACATATAATAAACTTCGTATGTTGCCTGTGTTTTGTAGGCATAATATCGAACTTCATCCATATATATGTCCGCTATGTCTGCTTTAGAATCAATGTCTTCTATTTTTATTCCTATCGATTCATTTGATGCAACTGTCTGGCTTTCACTAGATGGTTGATTATTTTGTTTCTGTTTTATGTTGTCTGAAGTTTGGCTTTCATTTTTCTGAATTAAACCTTCTGTAGTTTGATTTTCATTTTTCCGAACTAAGCTTTCTGAAGTTTGATTTTCATCTTCTTTATTTTGTTCATTATTATTTTGTGTTAATGAATTTTCTAAATTTGATTCTACTGTTACTGATTCCGTAGTAGTTTTCTTCTGCTTATTGGTATCAGGGGATTTGCTACTTGTGCATCCCACTATAGCCATTGCCACTACAAAACATGTAAGTGTAGCCATCATTTTTTTATTTTTCATCGATTCTACTCCTGTTTATGCTGCTGTGTTGTTATTTTTGAGATTTGCTCAGCCATAACCATTTTATTGTTATGTTATAATTTTTCCATCATTACTTCTGATTCACTTCTTTTTAAGCTTCGGATATCTTCAATTACTTTTCGCATATTTTCCATCAATTCATCAGCGTCTTTTGCCGGTTTCATCGGAATATATTCGAAGTAAGGTGTTTTGTCCGGAACTAATTTTAATCTTCTGTTGTATTTGCTTAGTATTTCCGGTATTTTTTCCGTTTCAATCGGAGCTGTAGGATGCATTGTAAATTTAAGCTTTGTCTTATTTCCTGTTATTTCAGTTATATAAGCTTCATGTGCTGCTGCTTTTATAAGTACAATTTTCAACAGATTTTCTACCTGTCTAGGCATTTCTCCAAATCTGTCTATTAACTCATCCTGCATATCTTCGTATTCTTCCTGCGTTTCTATGCCTGCAATTCGTTTATACACATCCATCTTCTGACTCTCGCTTTTAATGTACCCTGCAGGAACGAATGCATCTATAAGTACATCAATTTTTGTTTCAAATTCAAGTGTCGGCGTTTTTCCTTTTCTTACAAGAATTGCTTCATTTAACATTTTACAGTACAGGTCATAACCTACTGCCTCCATGTGTCCATGCTGTTGTGCTCCAAGCAAATTTCCTGTTCCTCGTATTTCCAAATCTCTCATGGCAATTTTTACGCCGGAACCTAATTCCGTGAAATTCTTTATTGCACCAAGTCTTTTTTCTGCTACCTCTGACAGCAATTTATTTCTTGTGTACATCATAAACGCATATGCAGTCCTATTTGAACGACCTACTCGTCCTCTAAGCTGGTACAACTGAGACAATCCCATTTTTTCTGCATTATGAATTATGATTGTATTTGCATTTGAAACATCAATCCCTGTTTCTATTATAGTAGTAGAAACTAATACGTCTATATCTCCATTTACAAAATCATACATAATTGTTTCTAACTGTCGCTCACTCATTTGACCATGTGCAAATGCTACATTTGCATCAGGCACAAGTCTTTGTATTTCGGCAGCACGTTCTGCTATGTTTTGTACAATATTGTATACATAATAAACCTGACCATTTCGTAATAGTTCTCTGTTTATAGCTTCTCTTACGATTTCATCATTATATTCCATTACATATGTCTGTATCGGCATTCTATCCTGTGGTGGTTCTTCCATAATAGACATATCTCTTATTCCGATAAGACTCATATGCAATGTTCTTGGAATTGGCGTTGCAGTCATCGTTAATACATCTATATTATTTTTTAGTTCTTTAATTTTCTCTTTATGTTTTACACCAAATCGTTGTTCTTCATCTATTATAAGTAAACCCAAATCTTTAAATTTCACGTCTTTTGAAAGAACTCTGTGGGTTCCGATTACGATATCTACATAACCTTTTTTCAAATCTCTTATTGTCTGCTCCTGATTTGCTTTTGTTCTAAATCTCGAAAGCATTTCCACTCTTACAGGAAAATCTTTGAATCTTTGTGTAAATGTCTTGTAATGTTGTTGCGCTAAAACGGTTGTCGGCACAAGATATACTACCTGTTTATTATCCTGTACTGCCTTGAATGCCGCACGTATGGCAACTTCTGTTTTTCCAAATCCTACGTCTCCACATACAAGTCTGTCCATAGTCTTTGTGCTTTCCATATCCGATTTAACCTGAGAAATTACTTCTAACTGGTCATCTGTTTCTTCAAACGGGAACATTTCTTCAAATTCTTTTTGCCATTCTGTGTCCGGACTAAATACAAATCCTGTACTGTCCTGTCTTGCCGCATACAATTCAATTAACTCATCGGCAATATCTGCCACTGCCTTTTTAACTCTTGTTTTTGTTTTTTTCCATTCAGTTCCACCTAATTTATTAAGTTTAGGTGGTTTTGCTTCACTGTCAGCATATTTTTGAATCATGTCGAGCTGAGTTGCAAGAATATAGAGATTGCTACCGCCTTCATATTCTATTTTTATATAATCCTTCACGGTGCGGTCTACTTCAATTTTTTCAATTCCTTTGTAGATTCCAAGTCCGTGATTTTCATGTACAACATAATCGCCTATATTTAAATCTGAAAAATCTGAGATATGTGTACCTGAATAATTATGTTTCTTTCTTCTTTTTTTCTTTTTCTCACCAAAAATATCAGTATCACTTATTACTACAAATTTTATCATAGGATAAGCAAAGCCTCCGCGCAGGTGTCCTGTCACTATCATTACTTCTCCACTAAGTGCTTCTCTTTCTTTATCCTCTTCGTAAAATGCACTTATGCCAAACCCGCGTAAATCTTCTGCTAGTCTTTTTGCCCTCGTCAGGCTTGCACAAACCATTATTACTTGATATTTTTGTTTTTTATATTTTTTTAAATCCTCAACTAGCATTTCAAATTTGTTATTATAAGGGCTTATTGTTTTTGCTTCTACAGATGCAATTTCATCTACTGTAAAATTCTTTACAGTCTGATCTAATGAAGTAAATAGCACTTTCTTTACTGAGTCTAGCTTACTTTCGATTGTTTTTCTACTCCACACAATGTCAGTCTGTCCCGGCAAAACGTAACCTTTTTCTAAACGATTGCTCATGCTGTCTCTAAATTCCGTCTCAACAGCTTTCATCTGCTCATCAACTCTTTTTGGCTCGTCTATAAAGAACGCCGCATCTTTTAAATAGTCAATAAAGCTTACCATTCCATCATAGAAATAGTTTACATAACTATCAAATGACATTCCATTTTCATTTATTTCTTCATTATCTATAAATTCTTTTATTATAACTTCAAGTCTATGCGCTTCTTCTGTTTTAAATTGTTTTCTAAGTGCTTCAGAATTTTTCTTTAAGTCTTTTTTTATTTTATCAATTCCGGCTCTTATTTCTTCTTTTGTTAATACATATTCAGTTGCCGGATATATTGTTATTTTTTCAAGATTTTCTATTGATCTTTGTGTTTCTACCTCAAAGCTTTTTATAATATCAACTTCATCATCCCACATGTCAATTCTATATGGGACTTCGTCTGTCAATGTATAAATGTCTATAATACTTCCTCTTACAGCAAACTGTCCCGGTGACTCTACCTGTTCTGCTCCCTCGTATCCCATTTGAACAAGTTTATGTCTTATTGCATCCATTTCAATAATGCTACCTTCAGAAATTTCCAGAACATTTTCTTTAATTCTGTCTAATGGCATTATTTTATCCATAAGTCCATCTGCTGTAGTCACAATTGTACATGGTTTATCTTCTACAAGTTTCTTTATGCATTCCAGTCTTTGCTGCAGGATTACGTTTCCATGTACGTCTGCTGAAAAGAATATGAAATCCTTCGCAGGATACAATACAACATTTTTATCAAATGCTTTTAAATCTTCATAAAGTTCCTTTGCTTTTGTTCCACTAAAAGTAACGATGACTTTATTTTTGTAGCCATCGCTTAATCCTGTTATAAAATGTGCAAGCTGAGAATCCGCACACCCTGTTACCTGACATGTTTTTCCTGTATCAAGGCATTCCTTAGCGCGTTCAAATCCATTTAATTTTTGTAGTGGATAAAAAAATGTATTCATTGTGTCCTTCCTTATTGTTTTAATGATGCCAGAATTGTGGCGGCGTAGCATGAAACAATCCGTAGGCATCAAAGTTGTGAGTTTTTAACCTCAACATTATTTTAATTTAGTTATATTTGTTCATTGCAGTCTCAATATTTTCTAGAATCATTACTTCAGCAGCTGATGCAGCGTTTCGTACCGCTTCATCTACGATTTCTCTTTCCTTGCTACCGAATTTTCCTAACACGTGATTAACCAAATCTTCCTGATTTTCACCTACTCCAACTTTTATTCTCTTAAAGTTTTGTGTACCGGTATGGGCTATTATACTTTTTAGTCCATTGTGACCACCGGCACTTCCTTTAGCTCTTATTCTTATCTTCCCTACATCTAGACTGATGTCATCTGCTATTATTATTATTTCCTGTTGTGGGTCTAATTTATAAAAATCCATTACTTCTCTTACAGATTCCCCACTATTATTCATATATGTCTGTGGCTTTACAAGTATGACCTTTTCATTTCCTATCATTCCTATTCCACAAAGTGCCTTATGTCTTCTTGTATTTACCTGAACTCCCATCTGAGATGCTAATTCATCTATTACATCAAATCCTATATTATGTCTTGTCTTGTCATATTTTTTGTCCGGATTTCCAAGTCCTACTATTGCGTACATGTATTTTCTCCTTTACATTTTATTATTATAGTTTACCCTTTATTGCTCTTTATTTAAAGACTTTTTAAAAATAATTCATCTTAAAATGCTCACAATTTTATATATTTTACCCATAGTATAATTAAAAATCCATTTTCTTTGAAAATTAGTTTCATAAACTGGTTTCTGCTTTACACAAAAAGACACGGGAACCGCTTTTACACGATTCCCGCATCCGGAAGGTTTAGTGCTTTAATGTACATTTTTTATACATATTATTCTAACACTTTAATGTATGTCTTTTTTTATGCATATTATTCTTGCATTTTAATATACTTCAAATTCGAATAATGAATAGCCATAACCTGTAGCTCTACTTACTCCCTGCATTCTTACATATCTTGCATTTGTATGAGCGAATGATAATGTGTCTATTCCACCATCGCTGTTATTCTCAGTAGCTACTGTCTTCCAGTCAGTTCCATTTGTTGAAACCTGAATATTATATGACTTTCCATAAGCTGCTTCCCAGTTTAATACTACTTTTGAAACATCTTTTATGCTTCCTAAGTCAACTGCAATCCACTGGTTATCTGTAAATTCAGATGACCATCTTGAGCCGTCATTTCCATCTACTGCATTTTCACCAACAAATGGTCCTTCTGTAGATGATACTGTAACTTTACCACCTTTAGCGTAATTTGTTGTATTTGTTGTAATTACTTTTGTTGTTTCTGCCGGCTTTGTTGTCTCAGTTTGTTTATTTCCTTCAACTCCCATTATCTGTAATTCCCAAATTGAGAATCCGTAACCTGTTGTTCTTGTAATACCATTAACTCTTACATATCTTGTATTTACTAATGGGAAAGAAATTGAAATGTTTCCTTCTTTTCCATCATTAACAGTATAAATTGTCTTCCAATCTTTTGCATTGTCAGATATGTCGATAGTGTATTCTTTTCCTGCTGCTCTTTCCCAGTTAATGTTTACTCCATTTACTTTGCAAATTGAACCTAAATCTACATACATATACTGATTGTCTTCATATATTGATTCCCATCTTGAGCCATCATTTCCATCTACTGCCAAGTCAGCTGTATTTGCTCCAATTACTGCTGAAGAATAAGCTTTTTTGTTAAGTGCAATATTTGTCACATCTAATGGTTCCTGTGTTGTTTCTGGTGCCTTTGTTTCAGCTTCTGTTGTCTCAGGCTGTGTTGTTTCAATTTCTTCATTATTGTCTTCAGGTTCTGTTAAAGTAGGGTCATATCCTTTTGGATTTCCACTATTAACATATGTTTTTCCTAATTTTGTCAACTCTCCTGTTGCGTTTGTCCAAAGAGCTGCTGCTCCATTATATCCATCTGTTGTGTCAAATGAGAACCATGCATATCTTTCTACATATTCTCTCTGATTTAATCCTTCGATAACAGTTCTCATAAATTCCTGAAGTGACTGTTTTCCATTTTTGTTGTCATATCCCCATCCGTTTACAGCAAATTCTGTAATCCAAATTGGTTTGTGATACATTTCATATGTCTTGTCTACCACATCTGTAAGGAATGCTTTTGCTCCTGCTGATCCGCCATACTTGTCGTAATAGCAATGCAAAGGTATAAAATCAATTGAATCTGTATCAACTCTGTCCATAAATGAGCGGAACCATGTTCCTCCATCCCATGAAGGACTTAAAGCCGGTGCCGGTGCACCTAATTTGTAATTACTCTTATATTTCTTAAATATATCCCAATTGTTGATTGCTGTATCTACAGAAATATTACTTCCGCCGTTGTTCCAGCTCATATCAGGTTCATTGTATGCCAATAAATAATTTGGATTCTTTGCAAGAATTTTATTTATTGTATTTTCTTCATTTCCTGCTCCCCATACCATTGGAATGTATTCAATGTTATTATAATTTGCATTGTCAAATGCCTCTGACTGCCAGTTGTAATACCAACCTACATTCATTGTATCCGGTGTCAAATGACCACCCATCTGATTATTTACGCAAAGTCCTTTTTTAGTAATTGCAAATAACCATTCTTTTGATAAGCTGATGTTTCCATCATTATATTCTGTAGCAATTACAATTTTATGTACTGCTACTTTTGTTGTGTAATATTCAAATTCTGTATTTGTAGTTGTTGCTACTTTTTCTCCATCTACATATACTAAATAGTCTTTCACTCCTGCTCTAGCCGGTGCATTCCATTTAATCTTAACGTCCCCTGCGCCTAATAATTTATTATATTCAGGACTTACAATTTTCACCTTTGAATCTGCTGTATTTATTGTTGGTTTAACGTCGATTTCTTTTTCTTCTTCAGGTTCTTCCGGCACTTCAACTTTTCCCTGTCCGTAAAGTACAACCTGCTGTCTTTCTCCTGCTATTGTTACAGCATCTCCCTGTCCATTGATGACATGAGAAATTCCAGGATTTCCGGCAAGCATAACTGTACATGCATTATGTACGCTTACATTATCTGCATCAGGTACTTCTATTGCATTTTCCAAATTTACTGTTGCATCTCTATGGTATGAATATATTCCAAGTCCATATGCTTCATATGACTTAACATCATCTGCAACTTTGAGTGATGAATATCCATCTACAGTATTATCATGGCTCTTCCAAGCTGCCTGATTTGGAACATCATATGGTATTTCACTTTGATAGAAATACAATCTTCCGTAATCACCATTCCATACTGTCTGATATTCATGGAAATGCTCAACGAATAAACCATACATTGTCATATAGTCACCATTAATTACAATTCCGTTCTTTGATTTATTTAAATCCCATGCTACACCATCTCCATGGTCAGCTCTCCATACCCAGAAGTTATCTCCAATTACATCATTACTGTTAATTGTGATACATGTTTTTGACTGTGCTACTGATGATGTAACACCACCTACTCTAAAGAACAAATCACTAAGTAATGTTGGGTTAGATGCATGTCTTGCTGTTGAGCCCTGTTCGCCGACTTCTAAAAGATTGTCTGTATAATCAGGACCTGCGTCAAATAATAATCCTGATACTGATACTCCGTCTACATCAGCTACCTTCATACATTCATTGTTTCCTGTTGGTGTTAATGTAGCGTAACCCATTCCTAATACGACAGTATCTTTCTTTGTTACATTAATAGGTTTATCTACTTTATAAATACCAGGTGTAAATATCAAATTCTTGCCTGATGAAAGAGCATTATTAATTGTGTCTGCGTTATCCTTCTCCGGTTTTGCTATATAGAATTTATCTATACTGATAGATTTTCCTGCTTCATTTCCATCTTTCCATGATACACCATTTACATCTGTTCTCTTACTTGGAACGAACACACTGTAATTATCATTATCATCTACTGTTATGTATGGCTGTTCTCTGATTACAGGTGTTTTTTCTACATTTGTATAATACTGATAACCAGGGAAATTATCCCAGTTACTCTCAACTTTATTTCCTGAGTTATCTGTTAAATCACTGTTCATTCCGATGAATACTGCATTCCATACACCGCCTTGCCATGCACTGTATTCACTGTTCCTTGAACAAAACTGCTGTTCTGACCATGCAACTGCCTGACCTTTAACTACTGTGTCTGATACAAATCCTCCACTTGCCCAGCCTTGTCCCCACTGGTCTAATGCAACCCAATTTTCAAAATTCATTCTTCTAAGTGATGTTGCCTGTGCTGCTGCCCATGTTGCTGTCTGACTTACTGTAAAATTCTCCGCACTTCTCCAGAAATTACATGTAGCATTAGCTCCCATCCAGTCTGCGTTACAATCAAGTTCATTAACTACTGTGTCTGTCGGATTTTCTCCTAATCCCGCAACTTGGGTATAAAATCCGACTTTTGCTCTTACAGATTCATAATTTCCAGGCTTAAAAAGTAACGCATATCTTTCCTGTCCAAACTGATTTGTTTCCTGCACTCCATAAACGTTGTCAATTACCTTTTGTATATCTGATTCCGAATCTTGGTCATCAAATACAAAAACATTACTACCAAATAAATTTGTAGTAAAATCACTGTTTTGTGCTGCTTCAGTTCTAATACCACTAATCTGTATTCCTGAAAATACCATTGCTGTAGATAGGATTACTGCTGAAGCTCTCTTACATAATTTTCTCATAAAACCTCCTAATATAATCATGCATTTGTAAATGTACAAGTTCCGTTATCCCTATACTTTTAATTATGATTATGAAAACATTTTTTTTACAGTATACAATTATAATAAATGGTGTAATATTTTATGAATTTAGTAAATTGTTCGATTTTTACAAAATTTATTGTGTAACTAGTAATACTTATCTAAGTTTATAATAATCTACCAGTTCTAAGCTTGACTTGAAATGAATCTCATTTTTCTATAGACTTTACTCTATTTTATGAATTAGAGCTTATAAAAAGCTGCCACTTCACGATTCATCGCTAAAGTGACAGCCTAATTTTACTATTTTTTTATTCCTACTTTTTTAGTTCTACTCCAACTACCATTTACCTTTTTTCCATTACATATCACATAAGCTCTAACTCTTACGTAATATGTTCTATTCTTTTTCAGTTTCTTAATCATATACGAAAGTTTATATGTACTCTTTTTCCTTTTATCTCTTTTGTATTTCTTATCAAGTGCATATTGAATTTCGTATCCATTTGATTTAGATACTTTTTTCCACTTCAAGCTAATGCATTTCTTTTTGCTGTTCTTTGCTGTCAATTTCTTTACTGCTTTAGGTTTAATGGCGTTTGTTTTTTTATTTTTATTCGCAGGAGTATCTGCAATTAACTCACTGCTTCCCTTTGTAGTTGTCTTGATACTTTCACTTGAAGTTCCCTCCAGTGCAGGTTTATTAATTTCGCCTGTATCTACCTCTGTTGTTGTAGCTACTGTAGTTGGTGCCTCTGTTGTAGATGTAGCAACATTTGGGTTACGCTTTACTTCTATAGGAATATCAACGGTTCTCTTTTCACCAACTTCCTCATACTCTACTGTTAAAGTTTTGGTTCCAGCAGTAGACATATCTATAGTTTTTGCATTGGTTTCATAATTTTCCTTATTTTCTTTGCTTCCATCCTTATACACCGCTTCAACTGTTATATCTGATACATCAAGCTGGTCTCCGGCAGTATATTCCGTCTTTGTTTTGCTTGCCTGAATGTAATCAATATCTTTCAATGTGTTTTTTCCTATGTATATTGAATATGAATTGTTATATTGAAAAACTTCTTCATCATTTGACTTTACTACAAACATTATATTTTCAATATTTTGATTAATATATTTGTTTAAATCTAAATTAACATTATAGCTTTCACCCGATTGTAATGTTCCACAATTATACTTATCTAAAACTGTGCCTTTTTCATCCTTGTCATACAAGTATAAGGTTGCCTCTGTTTCAAATGCCCCTATATTGCTAACCTTTACAGTCACTGATTTATCAGATTCACTTACGCTTAATTCCAAGTCCGACTGACTAATTGTCTCATTATATGTATCTTGAACTTTATTCTGCTTTAGTGCCTTGATTATAATATTTGAGTCCTTGTATAAATTCTGCGGCAACTCAACATCTATATCTACATCTTTTTCTTCCCCGAATTGTATATTATTAACTGTCTTTCTTCCGATTTCGTTGTTGTCATAGTAAGCTACTAAGCTTATATCGTCCTTTTCACTTAATAATCCATCATTTTTTATTTTGGCTGTTATTGTCATTTCATTCTCCGGCATGATGTCCTCAGCCAAATAATCTACCGATTCTATTTTAACAAAACTGTTTTCCTGAACTGATTTTATTTTCAAATCAGTAGCTGTCTCCACATTATTCTCACCTACATTTGCCACAGTATCAGTGTATAATAACATATATTTTCCATCACTATATACTGCAGAAATATTTCCAATTTTGTTTTTAGAATTCAACAACTCCACATATCCTCTTCCCTGTCCCATAACATATCCTATTGCCTGAGAATTACTGCTTTCTTCATTGGCAGAGCTTAACAGGATGTCTCTTTTTCCATCATTAACAATATAAAAATCACTATTTACCCGGTCGTCCTCAATTAGCTTGGATATACTCATTTGTTCTGAATTCAAACAATTAATTGTACTTATACTATTTTCATTGCTATACCATAACAATGAATCGCTGTTATCTATTTTAGAAAAAGTTGCATTTTCGATATTTCCTGATATTGATTTAATATTATTGATTTTTCCGGAAATATCCATTGTATTTAAACTGTTTTCATCATTATCCTTTTCTATATAAGCAAGTTCTACATTGTCACCTAATTTTCCTATGGAAACCTGCTTTACAGGATTGCTGACGCTCTTTGTCTGCTTTTCAACATACTTATCCCCAACAATTTCTCCCAAATGAATCTTATTAGTTCCACTAAGATTTAATATGTCATTATTCGAGTTTTCTACCCATCCAACATATACTTTTCCGTCATTTACATATGCGCCCGTTATCGTATCTAAATTATTGTTAGATGTAATTACATTGCTACCTGAAATTTTCATTGTATCTGTATTGAGTTTTGCATATTCTATTTCGCATTTTGAAGCTACTGATTCTGAATCCAACGATTCAATTTCTTCGACAGTGATTCTTTCTTTTAGATTGCTCCATACAAAATATATGTTATTCCCATTAGCCACTGTTTCCAAATTAAAGTCTGCCGTGCCGTCATCATCTACCACCGTTGGTGTGGACCATTTGCCCGTCACCTCATCATAAACAGAATATACCACTGCATACTGATTTCCTTCACTTCTGTTATTTACGACTTCTATATATGTAATAATTGTCTTTCCGTTATCTGTTTTTAAGATCTTTGGTTTTGCTGCATCGTAAATATCCTTTTGCAACGTTACTCCATCATCTGAACTAATTGCCTTTGTTAATGACGAAGGATTCCATTTTGTAGCATTAGTATCATCAGCTTTAATGGACATAGTATTATTGTCGGGCGATGATTTCCTTGCAGTATTAACTGAATTTCTAGCCTTTGATTTTGACGTTGAATATTTATAATAATCCCAGGTTCCTTTCAATAATACTTTTTCATATGAGAAGCATAATATTTTGGCACTAACTCCTAATTTTCCTGTAAGAGATGCCGATACGTTACCATCAAATGCAAATTTTACATTATTTGATGCCTGACCATATACCGATACGTCACAAATGTATGCAACACCAACACCACCGGATAATTTAATTTTAGGAATTGTCAAATCCAAATCTCCATTAAAGTACACACTCTGCTTAGAAAAATCTGCTCCAAGAGCTACATTTGCTTTTACACCAACTTCTCCTGAAGATTTGATAACAACCGGTACAACTACTACTATTGTCTGCCATTCCTTAGATGCCTTTGCAGATATTTCTATTGCAATTTTTCCGCCTACTGACTGAATTCCATTGCTTGTAATTGTGCCCTCCGCATAACCATAACAACTTATCTTCGGCTTTACGCTCCATCCCATCGAAGCTGTTCCACACTTAGCATCTAACAAATTGTTAATTCCCTTTTTGTACTCTTCTTTTTGGGTATCCACAAACTTTTTAAAGGTAGTCCATTCATTATCATGTAAATCTTTTAAATCTTTAACTCCAACTCCAATTTGAAATTTATTGCCTTCCCTATTAAACTGAACCGGTACATTTTCAAAGTCAAGGCCTACTTTTCCTCCACCTATAATCGGTACTTCAGATGGAATTATAAATTCTGTTTTTGAGCCTAATTTAAAGTCCGTGTTGTTAGAATCGGATGAACCCTTGTATACATCTTGGTCTTCTGTTGTATCTGATTCACCATTTAATGATATTAAGATTGGTGTCAATTGATTTGTTGTTGTTCCATTTCCTACTTGACCATATTCATTATATCCCCAGCAATATAAGTCTCCGTCTTCTGTTACTGCTGCACTTGTATCCCCTTCTAAACTAACGCTTCTTATGTTACTTAGTACTTTTACCGGCTTGTATTGATGTATGGTTGTTCCATTTCCTACACCACCACGATAGTTAAATCCCCAACAGTACAAATCTCCATTCTCTGTTATTGCTGTACTTCTTTCATATACTGGGCCGTCACTTCTTATATTACTTCTTACATTACTTAATACTTTTACTGGTGTTAATTGACCTGCCTCTGTTGTTCCATTTCCTACTCCACCGTAATTAAATCCCCAGCAATATAAATCTCCTTCTTCCGTTACTGCTGCATTTCTATGGTCTCTTAAGCTAACACTTTTTACATTTCTTAATATTTTTACTGGTATTGATTGATCTATTCCAGTTCCATCTCCTACACTGCCAAAAGAATTCGATCCCCAACAATACAAGTCTCCATTTTCTGTTATTGCTGCACTTGTGCCTCCTCCCAAACTAACATTTCTTATATCGCTTAATATTTTTACCGGTGTTAATTGATTTATTGTTGTTCCATTTCCTACATTACCAAAATAGTTAAATCCCCAACAGTACAAATCTCTATTTTCTGTTATTGCTGCACTTGTATCCCCTTCTAGGCTAACACTTTTTACGTTGCTTAATACTTTTACCGGCGTATATTGATTTTCTGTTGTTCCATTTCCTACACCACCATAATAGTTAAATCCCCAACAATACAAATCTCCATCTTCCGTTATTGCTGCATTTCTGCAATTATCTCCTAAATTAACACTTCTTACATTACTTAACACTTTTGCTGGTGTCAATTGTTCTATTTCGGTTCCATACCCTATCTGACCGTTTTCGTTATTCCCCCAACAGTACAAATCTCCATTCTCTGTTATTGCTGCACTTGTATCCCACTCTAAACTAACACTCTTTACATTACTTAATACTTTTACCGGTGTTAGTTGATTTGTTGTTGTTCCATTTCCTACCTGACCGTTTTCATTATTTCCCCAACAGTACAAATCTCCATTCTCTGTTATTGCTGCACTTCTTTTCTTTACTAAACTGACACTTCTTACATTACTTAATATTTTTATCGGTGTTAGTTGACTTGTTGTTGTTCCATTTCCTACCTGACTATTTTCGTTATTTCCCCAACAATATAAATCTCCCCCTTCTGTCACTGCTGCTGTAACACCGTTCTCATTTAAACAAACCATTTTTACTGCATCTGATTTGCTCGCCTTTGTATCTGCTTTAACGTTTTTATACATTTGTGGCATTCCTGCCAAAATAAGAACAATTGACATTATCCTTGCAACCGTTTTTTTCAACCTACTTTTCCTCATAATTTTATTACCTCCGCTTTCACATTCCCTTTTTAATAACATTATATACTATAGCTAAAAGTGTTTAAATACTAATTTAGATTGTATTTTTCTTTGCATATACAATGCGTTCTTCTAATTTCATTACCAACCAAATGATATTTTCTGTAAGTACAAAACACTTGCTAGGCTTTTTCTACAAATAAAGGGCAAAACAGCATCTTATGCCATTCAGCCCTTACACTTCTTATATTTTTTAACATCGTAACATAAGTCATCAAATGTGTCGCCTGTCATTAAATTTTAATTCTAACTTTTTATGTGTTTTTTCATAAAAAATAGCACGACCTATTATAGTCATGCTATTTTTAAGATAATAACTATTTTTATTCCAATTTACATTATGTCTATTCTGGATCTGGTTCTAACAATGCTTTTTCATAAGCTGCTAAAACAATTTCCTGAATTGAATTACGAGTCTGTGAATTGATTGGATGAGCAATATCTCTATATTCTCCATCTGCTGCCTTACGACTAGGCATTGCAATAAACAATCCTTTTTCACCTTCTACTACTTTGATGTCGTGAATAACAAATTCATCATCAATTGTAATTGAAACAACCGCTTTCATCTTGCTTTCTTTTGTCATCTTTCTGACTCTTACATCTGTAATATTCATATTTTTGCCTCCTCATTGTTTTGTAGAACATTACTTTTATTTTTACGCATCAATCATCACATATCAATGCGTCAAATACTTTTATAACCCGTATCTAAAGTTACGCTCTATTATAATTTTAGGTTCACTTTCATGATTAATTATTTCTGTATTAGGTTTAATTGTTCCGTGACTTTCAACGATACAGTTTTCAAGATGTACGTTGTCTCCAATATAAACATCATTAAGTATAATACAATTCTTTATCGTACTGTTATTTCCGATGTAAGCCTGTTTAAATACAACCGAATCATCTACTTTTCCATTTACTATGCATCCGCCTGAGATTAAACTGTTGCTAACATCTGCTCCCGGATTATATTTTGCCGGTGGTAAATCTTCTACCTTTGAATATACATCCGGATATGTTCTAAAGAAATAATTTCTAACTTCCGGTTTAAGGAAATCCATGTTTGTATTGTAATATCCATCAACTGTAGAAATATTTCTCCAATAATCTGTTGTCTTATAAGAATAAATTTTACGATTATTCTTATTTCTCTGTATAATGTCAGATACGATATCATATCTGTCTTCTTCCATACACTGTTCGATTAACTGAATAAGTAATCTTCTTCTTATTACATAGACACCTGTAGAAATTAAAGTTCCATCACTTTCAATTGGCTTTTCTTCAAATTTTACAATACGTCCATCATCATTAGTTGTTACTACTCCATAATTAGATACCTTACCATCCGGTAAATCTGTTGTAACAATTGTTATATCTGCATTCTTTTCAATATGATATTCTAATACTTTATTGTAGTCTAACTTGTAAACTGCATTAGATGATGCAATAACTACATATGGCTCATGGCTCTTCTTAAGGAATCCTATATTCTGTGCAATTGCATCTGCTGTTCCTCTATACCAGAAACCATTGTCAGATGTAATTGACGGAGTAAATACATATAAGCCTCCCTGCTTTCTACCAAAATCCCACCATTTTGATGAACTAAGGTGCTCATTTAATGACCATGCGTTGTACTGTGTAAGTACAGCTACTCTCTGAATATGAGAATTACTCATATTACTCAAAGCAAAATCAATAGCTCTGTAACTACCTGCTATTGGCATTGCCCCTACGGCTCTTTTTGCTGAGAGTTCTTTTAATCTGTTACTGTTTCCACCTGCTAAAATAATTCCTATCGCTCTCATTAAATTTCACCTGCCTTAATTATATAGTCTCCTGATTCAAGTTTTCCGTCAGGGTAATCGCTAATTACAGTCTTACCTGATATAGCTACATTTCTTCCAACTGTAACATTGGATGGTACGGTTGAATTTTCACCAATAACTACTAAATCACTGGCATAAACTCTTGTATCAAGTTTACTTTCTGCATACTCACCTGTTCCGATTGTACATTTTTCACCGATAACGACATTCTCTGCAATGATTGCCTTGTCCACTACAGTTCCTTTCTTAATAACCGTATTGTCCATAATAATTGAATCCCTAACTATTGCTCCTTCTTCAATTACTACATTGGCACTGATTACTGAGTTAGATACATTACCATGTATCTCACATCCGTTGCCTATGATACATCTTTCTACAGATGCCTCCTTGGCTACATACTGTGGTGGCAACGAACTGCTCTTAGTATATATTTTCCAAAATTCTTCATATAAATTAAATTCAGGTACAATATCTATTAATTCCATATTGGCTTCCCAATATGACTGTAATGTTCCTACATCTTTCCAATAGCTTGAATATTCATAAGCAAAAATTCTCTGTTCCTTATCAAAACAGTATGGAATTACATGCTTACCAAAGTCACAATTAGGCTGATTCTTAAGTGCTAAAAGTGCTTCCTTAAGTACATCCCAACTAAATATGTAAATACCCATTGATGCTAAATTGCTCTTAGGTACAGGTGGCTTCTCCTGAAACTCTGTAATTCTGTGATTTTCATCTGCAATTACAACACCAAATCTACTTGCTTCCTCAATAGGAACCGGCATAACTGCAATTGTAATATCTGCATTGTTGGCCTTATGGTAGTCAAGCATAACTTCATAATCCATCTTGTAAATATGGTCACCTGATAAAATTACTACATACTCAGGATTATAGCTCTGCATATAATCAATGTTCTGATATATAGCATTAGCTGTTCCTGTATACCAGTCTGTATTCTCGCTTCTTTCATATGGAGGTAATACTGTTACTCCTCCGATATTTCTATCTAAATCCCATGGAATTCCAATGCCGATGTGGGCATTAAGTCTTAATGGCTGATACTGTGTTAATACACCTACAGTATCTACACCTGAATTAATACAGTTACTAAGTGGAAAATCAATAATCTTGTACTTGCCTCCAAACGCAACCGCAGGCTTAGCTACCTTGGATGTTAAAACTCCAAGTCTGCTTCCTTGTCCGCCTGCGAGTAACATGGCAATCATCTCTTTTTTAATCATGTCGTTCACCTCGCTGCTAATTTTATAAAGTAGTTAAATTATACCATTTAATTACCCATATTTAAAGGATTTTCTTAGATTTTTTTATTACATTTTTCTATATATGAAACGTTTTTATTTAGTTTTTTGTGCATTTTCAACAATTTTCGTCATATTATTGCAGTCAATTTCTAATTTGTCTTTTTTTTAACAATTCTTTTAATGTCATAATCTTAAATTTTTCCTTTTATTTTCTTTTTTTTAAGAGTATACTTATAAAGCAAATAGGAGAGTTTAGCCTTTATTTTCAGTAAATATGGTGTTTTTTCAGTAATAAATAAATTAAAAAATAAAGTGAAAAATAATTACTTTCTTATTAATAATATTGAAAACTTTTATTTTGTTACTACTTATTATAAAGTAACCAAAAATTATTACTTATTAAAAGAGGTATCACAAATGTATATTTTAAATTTTAACGAACCATGTAAATTACATTTTACGGGAATTGGTGGAATCAGCATGAGTGCTTTAGCAGAAATTATGTTATCAAGGCATTTCACTGTTACAGGTTCTGACAATCAGAATTCACAGATTACAGCACATCTTGAATCATTAGGTGCAAAGATTTTCTACGGTCAGTGTAACGAAAATGTTTCACCTGACACTGATGTACTTATTTATACAGCTGCGGTAAAAAATGATAATCCTGAATTAGTAGCTGCAAGAGAATATGGAATTCCAACATTAACACGTGCAGAATTTTTAGGACAAATGATGAAAAATTACGATGTTGCAATTGGTGTTTCAGGAACTCACGGAAAAACCACTACAACTTCAATGATTTCACAGATTTTACTTCAGGCAAATACTGACCCTACTATTTTAGTCGGTGGAATTATGCCTGCAATCAAAGGTAACACCAGAGTTGGTCACTCTGGAACAATGATTACTGAAGCCTGCGAATACACAAATAGTTTCTTATCATTTGCACCAACTGTAGGCATTATTTTAAATGTTGCCGCAGATCATCTTGACTTCTTTAAAGATTTAGATGATATTCGTCATAGTTTTAGAAGATACGCAGAGTTACTTCCTGCTAACGGAGCTTTAATTATCAACGGAGACATCGACAATCTCGAATATTTTACAAAAGACTTAGACTGCAAAGTTATTACTGTAGGTTCTGAAGAATCAGGCAGTATGTACACTGCAAAAAATATTACATTTGATGAATTTGCTCATGGCAGCTATGATTTGTATGTTGAAGGAGAATTTAAGCACAGAGTTACTTTAAAGGTAACAGGTATGCACAACATTTATAACTCTCTTGCAGCAATTGCAACTGCTCACTTTTTAAATATTGATAAAGAAGATATTCTTAATGGTCTTGAAGCTTATGGCGGAACTGACAGACGTTTCCAATTCAAGGGCAAACTTGGAGATATAACTATTATTGATGATTATGCTCATCATCCTGATGAAATTACTGCAACGCTTAAGACTGCTGAACATTATCCTCATACAAAGTTATGGGTTGTATTCCAGCCTCATACATATACAAGAACTAAGGCTCTACTTCCTGAGTTTGCAAAAGCATTATCAGAGGCTGACGCTGTTGTTCTTGCAGATATTTATGCAGCAAGAGAAAAGAACACTTTAGGAATTAGTTCTAAAAATTTGGCTGATGAAATAGAAAAATTAGGTACTGAAGTACATTATTTTCCAACTTTCGATGAAATTGAAAATTTTTTATTAGAAAATTGTAATGATAATGACTTATTAATAACTATGGGTGCCGGAGATGTCTATAAAATCGGCGAAAAGCTGCTAGGTAAATAAAGTTATTAACACTATCCGTAAAAATGTGGTAAAAAGTTATCAACATTTTTACGGATTTTTAGTTTACATAACATTTTATATTTTTAAACCTGATAAATGCCCTATTTAAAGCCTTTTTACAATTTTCGACAAATTATTTTTGAAAGTTATTCACATTATTAACATTATTAACATTTGCCTGAACCCCTTTAAAAATGGGCGTTTCAGTGTTTTTTAACCCTTTTCAAATAAAATTTATTGTGCTATACTTTGTCTTGCTTGAGAGAGAAAAAGGATTTTGACCTTTATTATTTTTTTGCTTTCTTAAGAAATTGGTTTACATAACATTTTGAGAATTTGAGAGGTTTTTATCATGGGTAAGTTAGTTATAGATAGAGGGAATTTTACAGATTTAACATCAGTATCTAATCTTTTTATTGATGAATATATGCCAAATGCCAATGGCGAATTTGTTAAAATATATTTATATCTTTTAAGATTAGTTTCCGGACATTCTACTGAAATAACAACAGATGCTTTGGCTGATCTTTTATGTTTTACTGAAAGTGATGTTGAACGTGGGTTATCTTACTGGGAACGCCTCGGTCTTATTTCTCTTTCAAGAGATGAGGACATGCATGTTAACGGAATTCGCATGGAAGCATATACAACTAATAAATTTTATGTTAAATCAATATTAAACTCTTCAGGAAGCCAGGTTTCAGCAAGAGCTGTTGGTGATACTTTTTATGGCAATTATGAAGATGTTAATTCTGAGCCTGCATTAATCGAAAGTATTGCACCTGCAAATGCAATTCCTGCCAAGCGCAAATATACTTCTAAAGAAATTTCCGCATTCAGCAAGGATCCAAGGGTTCAGCAGTTAACATTTCTTGCCCAAACTTATCTTGGTAAGACATTAAACAGTAATGATGTTAATTCTATTTTATATATGATTGATGGTTTAAATTTATCTTCTGATTTTATCGAATATCTTATGGAGATGTGCATTTCATCAGGAAATAATACTTTAGGCTCTATCGAAAAGTCAGCTGTCAACTATTATAAACGTGGAATTACAACTATTGATGATATTAAATTTGATACAAAAATCAGGAAATCAATTTATAAGAGTGTATTTAAAATATTTGGATTAACTGACCAGAGTGCAGCAAAGAAGGATGTTAATTACATTTCTAAATGGGCAGAAACTTATAATTTTTCAGAAGATATTATTGTTGAAGCTTGCAACCGTACAATGGAACATACCCATACAGCAAGTTTTCCTTATGCTGACACAATCCTTAAAGGATGGTATAATAACGGTATTACAGAGTTATCACAAGTTGAACAGTTAGATGAAGAACATGCTAAAGAAGTTTCTGAGAAGTTTTCATCTCTTCAGGCTTCTAAGGCTTCTAAGGCTTCTAACAAATCATGCTCAGCAAGTCTTAAGAAGTTTAAAAACATGGACGAGCGTACATACGATTCTATTGAGTTAGAAAAAATGTTACTTTCATCTACAAATAGAAAATAGGTTTTAAATTATGGGTTTAAAAAGAGAACAATACGACGTTATTAGCAATATGTATAATATGCGCCGTTTAAACAATAAAATTGAATTAGAAGAGAGAATTGCCAAGGTTTATGAAAAAGCCCCTGAAGTTGAAGAAATAAGCCACCAGATTAGTTCTTTGGCCATTTCAGCCGGAAGGAAAGCTTTAGCTGGGGATTCTTCAGCAGTTGATTCACTAAAAAGGGAATTAGTCTTATTAAAAGATGATAAGAAGGCTGCTTTACTTGCCGCCGGTTTTCCATGTGATTATCTGGATGAGATATTTACATGCCCTGACTGTAAAGATACAGGTTTTATAAATGGTGAACCATGTCACTGCTTTACTAAGGCTGTTGTTGAGGAATTATACTCACAATCTAACTTAAAAGAGATTCTTATGCGAGAAAACTTTGACAATTTTAACTTTGACTATTACAATAGTGGCGAAGTAGATTCTATTACGGGAAAAACTCCTCTTGAAAATATTGAGGATGTTGTTGACCATTGCAGGTATTTTATTAAGAATTTTAAAGACAGTCATGAAAGTCTTTTGATTTATGGGAATGCAGGTGTTGGCAAGACTTTTCTAGTTAACTGCATTGCTAAAGAACTTATAGAACAGGCTTACTCTGTTATTTATTTATCTGCAGTTCAATTATTTGACCTGTTGGCTGATTTATCATTTAACAGCCACAAATCTACGGGAAATAAACATATTAGTATGAGAGAACTTCTAAGCTGTGATTTATTGATTATTGATGACCTTGGCACGGAAATGGCTAATTCATTTACTGCCTCATCACTTTTCAATTGCCTTAATGAACGCCTTATACGTCAAAAATCTACTATTATTTCTTCAAATCTTTCAGTAGATGAATTGAAGCAAAACTATACTGAGCGTATTTTTTCACGTGCAGTTGGCAATTATACTGTTATGAAGATTTTTGGCGATGATATAAGAATAAAAAGTAAATTTAACAATTAACACACGGAGGAAATCTAAAAATGTCTAACAAAAAATTTATCGAATCTATCCCTGTAGGTCCGCTTGCAATTGTTGCTTTACCTGGAAGTAAAGCTCTCGGAGATAAAGTTGATGCTTATATTTCCGGATGGAGAAGTGAAAGACTTGAAGCTAAAGAATCACCTATTACCTTCAAAGGATATGTTAAGGATTCTTATCTTCTAAACGTAAGCGTTCCTAGATTTGGTACAGGCGAAGCAAAATGCGCTTTAAAAGATACTGTACGTGGTTGTGACCTTTACATCATTGATGATGTTACTAACCACAGTATCGAATACACAGTATGCGGTCAAAAGAATCATATGTCTCCAGATGATCATTATGCTGATATCAAGAGAGTTATCGCTGCTGCAAGTGGTAAAGCACGTAAAATTACAGTTATCATGCCTTTCTTATATGAAAGCAGACAGCATAGACGTTCATCTAGAGAATCTATGGACTGCGCTGTAATGCTTCAGGAATTAGTAAATATGGGTGTTGATAATATTATTACATTTGACGCTCATGACCCTCGAGTTAATAATGCAATTCCTATTAGTGGATTTGAATCAGTTATGCCAACATATCAGTTCATTAAAAACCTTTTAAGAAATGTTCCTGATATTAAACTTGATTCTGACCATTTAATGATGATCAGCCCTGATGAAGGTGCTATGGGAAGAGTTGTATACTATGCAAACGTTTTAGGTGTTAACATGGGTATGTTCTACAAACGTCGTGATTATACAAAGGTTGTAGATGGACGTAATCCAATTGTTGCGCATGAATATTTAGGGGATTCCGTTGAAGGTAAAGATGTTTTAATTATTGATGATATGATTTCTTCCGGTGATAGTATGTTAGACGTAGCTAAACAGCTTAAGAAGAGAAAAGCAAACCGAGTATTTGTTGCTTCTACATTTGGTTTATTTACAAATGGTTTAGAGAGATTCGATGAAGCTTATGAACAGGGATTAATTTACAGAGTTATGACTACAAACAGTATTTACCAGACTCCAGAGCTTCTTGAAAAAGAATGGTACATCAATGTTGATATAAGCAAATTTACAGCTTTATTCATTGACAGATTAAACCATGACGCATCAATTAGTGACATCTTAAACCCAATTGATAAGATTACTAAAAAGATTAATGAATATAATAATAAATAATTGAATTAATTTTCTATAATATTAAACTGTTGTGTTTACAACCATAGTTGCAAATGCAACAGTTTTTTTAATACAAAAAACCTTCAAAAGATTATATTAAGGAAATTCCAAAAAACAAACTTTTTGGATATATCATCTCATATCTCTTGAAGGTTTTATTTTTATGTATTAATTTTTTATGTATTATTTTTTTATGTATTATTTTTTTATGCATTAAATTGTTATGTATTTATTCTTTATCTCTTGTACAAATTGCTCTGTTCTAGCCGTTTTGTTTTAATTAATTATAATTCTGTCGGAATTAATTATAGTCAATTCCAGTTCTTTCTGTTGCAGTTAACTCTAGTTCTGTTCTGCGAATTCTTTAAGTACGCTTATTGTCATTTCGTACTCTTTTTCTACATCTTTAAGCATTTCATCACAGCCTTCAAGCTTTCCTGCTCTTAACTGTTCAGTAATCTTTGAGCTCGCTTCATATAACTTGTCAAATCCAAGATTAACACATACACCCTTTAATGTGTGTGCTGCCCTAAATGAATCATCCAAATTTTTGCCTGCTAATGCATCTTTTAAGTTCTGGAAACTTGAATCGTCTAAAAACTTAATTGCAAATTTTTTGATTATCATTTCACTGCCTAATCTTCCTAGGACTTTTTCATAGTTTGAGCCCATCTTTTCGTAGCATTCTTTTGTGGTCATAGTCTGTTCCTCCTATTTAACCTGTTCAATTTTATTTCCTGTTTTTGTAAACCCAATCCCCACAAATTTATTACATTACCAATCTCATTATTTATTATTTAAATTGATTAGCATGTAGCATCTACTAATCAATCTAATTTCTTCAAGTGATAATCAAGTCCAAGCTTGTCAGCCATAACCTTTTCTCTTGTATGACATGAGAACACTATTACCTGGTCAAGATTTTCTGCCATAAACTTCATTGTGTTTCCCATTCGTTTATTATCGTACATTGCAAAAGTATCGTCAAGCAAAATAGGTTTTGTATCGTTTTCAAATATTATATCTGCTGCTGCAAGCCTTAAAGCCATGTAAATTTGTTCAACAGTTCCCTTACTTAATTTAAAAGATGATATTAAAGCATTTCTACCATTAACTGAAACATTTAAGTTATCATCTATAACAATATTGTTGTATTTTCCATTTGTAATCTTTGACATATAGTAAGAAGCCTTTTCGTTAAGTCGTCTTCCAAAACTGTTTCTAACTTCATAAGCTATTTCTTCAATTTCTCTTTTAGCATTCTCTAATGCTCTTATTTCAATCTCTGCATTTTTAATGGATTGAAGTTTTGCTTTTAAATTCTCTATATGCTTTTCTAATTCAATATCCTGTTCCTGCTTCTGCTCTAATACACCTTGCTCTTTTCCAATTTTTTCCTTAAGCGCTGCATATTCTTCATCGAGTTCTTTTATCTCTTCACTATAATCATCGCTTGATAATTCTGATTCTTCAAGATTTTTTAAAGATTCTTTAGCTACACTTAAATTAGCTCTTCTGTTATCAAGTTGACGCTCTGTATATGTTTTTTCATTATTTAATGCATCTAACTTATCCATGATAAGTTTAGTTTCTTTTAAATTTTCAGCAAGTCTTTCTTTGCTCTTTACATTCATAAAAAACTTAACAATTGTTGCTATTAAAAATGCTAATGCTAATCCTGCCGGTATTCCAATTTTTAAAATGCCTTTGCTTGAAAAATCAAGTAATTCAGGATTTGCCATAAACATACCTATTGAACATCCAAGGCATACAACTGTTATAAGGGCGAACACAATTGGTATATTTGTCGCCTTATTTAAGGCGTTGCTTACTCGTTCCATTACTTCCCTTGTTGGAATTCCTTTTGACTCTAACTGCTTTTCCATTTCTCCCTTTTGAGCCGTTATCTCTGTCAAAGTTCTTGAAGCCTTATCAATTTCATGGTTAAGCTGCATTATTTCATTGTAAAGATTTTCTTTTCTGGCACTGCATTTTGTCATCTCTTCTAATCTGACAGCATCCTTTCCTGCCAAATCCTGCTTTTTTGCCAGTAACTCCGCTTCTTTACTCCTGTCTAAATCAATTTCAGAAATTATTGTATCCTGCTCTCTTTTAGACATCTCTATTTCTTCTGCGGTTTCTTCCATATCACGAATTACTGATTCTTTAGAACCCACTTTATTTTCGCTGATTATTTCTTTACGCTCAGCATCAAGACTTGTCAAAGCCTGTTTCATATCAATTTCCATAGACTTTGTTGAACCTAGATTTGCTGCGTAGTTCTTTAATATATTTTCTAATTCTTTATCAGTTGCACTTCCAATCTGGCTTATGCTAATCGTGTTGTAATAACAGCTTTCATCCAATCCTCTAAACAACTGCTTTATTTCGTTGTCATTAAGTTCTCTTCCAAGGTCCTCATCTATGACACGAAATGATTTTTCATTTTTATTAAAATTTCTTTCAAAACGATAGTCCTTACCATCGTTTTCAACTCGCATCATTCCACGATATACTTCAGGATTAATCCATGGTTCATATTTGGTATATGTATCTTTTCCACTGGCTTTTCCACGCTGTTTATCTATACCAAAAAGCATTCCTCTTATGAATGTGTGTATTGTTGTTTTTCCGGCTTCATTTTCACCATAAACAATGTTTAATCCTTTTTCGAAATGAATTTCCGTATCATGAAATTTGCCAAAATTAATCAATCGAATATCTTTTATTATCATTGTTTGTCCTCCATAGCCTCAAGTAACGCCTTAACCCCATAGTATAAGGTCTTCTGCTGTATTGGAGAGAGAACATCCTGGTCGATATATTTTTCAATAAACATTCCTAACAGATTATCTTTATTTCTTTCATATAATTCTTCAAAATCATAGTCAGGCTCTGTTCGGTCCGTTACGGATACTACATTTCCTACCTGAGCCAGACCTTCTAAGTCAATATCAAAATCAGGATTTCTATAACCTACTATTGTTACTTTATATATATTATCTCTGCCTTCTTTTTCTATAAATTCCATAAGAGTGTGTCGCAGTTCCATATTTGTAGCATTTGTAGTTACCGTCATTTCCGCATGTTTATATTCTCTCTTAGAAAAAGACTGGAATCTTATATTCAAATTCTGCTTAGTTACTTCTCCATATATAAATCCTCTAGGGCCTATTTCATTTACATCAATAGGTTCAAGGGAACCTGAATATGCCATTCTGTTAGCTTCATCCAAATCCGGAATGTGAATGTGTCCAAATGCCACATAGTCAAATCCCTCAAGCATTATCTTTCTTTTATTAATAGGAATATGCTTATCATCACCACCGTGAGCTACAAGAATGTTAATCCTATATGGATTTTTTATTTGTATATCATCATACAGCGGTTCTGTTATTTCATTTTTATAATAACTTAATCCATACACATCAACGCCCAAATCATCTATAGGCACACAATCTACTGTTTTGCTATCAAGAAAATAAACGTTCTTATTCCATTCAAAATTTCTATAAAACGAACCTTTTTTTATTGCATCATGATTTCCTGCACACAACACAACCTTTGTATCCGGAATCGTTGAAAACAGGTAGTCTACCTCCTTCAATTCCCTTAACAATGGCTGTCTATGGAATAAATCTCCTGCAATTATGAGTAATTCTATTTCATCTTCCTTAACTTTTTTTATTAATCTTTCAAATGTTCCCCACATTTCATCTCCCCTGTGGACTGCCCAATCCATTTTACTTTCCGGCGTTGCCCCTAGATGAATGTCGGCTGTGTGTATGAACCGCATGTTGAATGATTCTCCTTTTATTCATAATTTTCTTCAAATGTCCAAATTTTTTGTCCATTATAATCTGTAACAAGGCCTTTATTTGTCTTCGCTACTGTTTCTGCCTCATTTTGATTATAATATATTCCAAATAAATTTCCACCCGCATATACAAAATATTGGTCCTGTGCTGCAGGCTTTATTATTGTATTTACTTCTGTTGATTTTTTGTATTTAATGGAAGCTTCCTCTACTTTTAATTCATTCTTTCCACTTAACTGGTTTACAAATGAAATTGCAAGTTCTTTAAGCTTTAATGTATCCGCAAAATAACTTGATTTTGTCTTTGTTTCTAATTTTTCAGTATTATCTATAAGTTGATCATCAGAAATAGCTTTGCCCTTCTTTTCTCTCTTCATGTTAATAATAGTGTCTGTTATTTCAACACCTGTAATAACTGTATTGTCAGAAGAATATGAAGTTATTTCGTTATAATCTTTGTCTATAATTTTTAAAGTATCTATACGCATACTGTCCGAAACATTCTCAGGTTTTGTTATACCATAGATAAGATTGTTTCCTGTATATCCACACGCTGACAACTTTTCGCCATTTTCTCCTGTAAGTTTTTTCTCCTTACCTGTCGTCAAATCTATTACCGTAATACTATCACTATTCATTGTTGTCAAATCGGTATTATAAGCAATTGCTGTTTTTGATTGATTTATCGCATAAGAACCGTCAGGCATATTTTCAACAATTTTGCCGCTTTCCTTTGTTCCTATATTAACATAATATAAACTGTTATCTAACATGAAATAAATTGTTCCATCGTTTACATAACATAATTTGTGAATCTGTTTGTCAATCATCTCTGCAGGCTGGCTAAATGGAATAAACAACAATTCTTTACTTTCATTACTTTCTTTATCATAATGAAATACTGAAATACCATTTTCTCCTAAATGTTCATTACTTGGACTGTATCCATAAACCAGGAAATTGGCATTGCCTTTATCATCTGTCTGAATCATCTTTGCCTTTGTCATTCTGTTTTCTGACACACTTTTGGCATCAAGTGCAAATAATTTTTTCATTCCTTTTGATGTTAAATCCATTGTATAAACATCGCCATTAATTTCAAATCCAATGTACTGTCCATTTTCACTTTCAGCAACGTCTATTGTTTTCTGATTCTGGATTCCTAAATCTATAAAAGCATTTCCAACATTGTTGTCATTTGCTTCCCATACCTGATTTATTTCTCTATTATAATTCAATACATAATTTTGTCCTGAAAAAGTCCATACAACTATTGTTTCTGATACGTTATATGTTTCTTCAACACCTTCTGCATTGCTTGCTTTCACTTGATATTCCAGTGTATATGTTCCTGCTTCTCCGCTGTCTTTGATGCAAAACTCTTTTGCTGAAACATTTACCTTTCCCTGAAGTTCAGGTTTCATTTCACTCCACTGCAACATTTTATAACTTGAAGATAATGTTGTATATCCCAAATCATCATTTTTCAAATCTTCATCAGGCTCTAAATATGTCGCAATATTTAATTCTGTATCCTGTCCTAATGTGCTACTGCTAAACTGCTTTGCAAACGCAATCTGTCCATCTACAAAACTGTCATTCATTACCATGACTCTTGTATAGTAGTATATATTTTCATTATTATTTGTTTCCAATGTTAAAACAAGCTGATATTCCTGTCCCGCCTGTAAAATAGCACTGGCATTTATTTCATACGATGTAGTCTTTTCTGTATTTTCTGTCTGCTTTGCTTCCCCATTGTCTATTAATCGGGAATCTTCCGTGCTTCGCACTTCATACTTCATTCCGACAATTGTTCTGCCATTATTTATTATTTTTACAGGTATCACACGACTACTTTCCACCGGAACAATGTTGTCTCTTATATAGTTACTTCCTACTTCTGTTTTATATCCTAATATTGATGCTATCTTTTCTGAGCCATAATATGCATCTGCTTCAGGAAGCAATTCGTGTTCATTTGTAGTATGATTATTCTTTGTATCCGATGATTTATCAAATACTTTACCTCTTGTAATACCAAAAACAGCAAGTGCAACCAGTAATATAACAATTACAATTGCTACAACATATCTTTTTTTCATTTTATGTCTCACTTTCCCATTCCAATATGCCGAAATTTTATTTGCTTAAATACGACTTCAGACGGGAAGCTATTTCTCCCCGCCTGTTTCGTATTCATAAGGCACTTCGCCCATTTATTTTTTATTTACAGCTTTTTTACCCTTAGTGCTTTTTCTTGCAGCTGCTACTTTTGGGAATTCAAATATAACTGATTCAAATGGATGCAATGGCATGTCCAAACTATATGGCATTCCGTCACATTCACCTTTTTTAGCTTTATATTTTACTTCCTTTGTTTCTCCTGCTTCTGTTGTGAGAAGTCGTTTGTAGGTGCCTGCTTTAGGAACTCCCACTCTGTAATCTTCTCTTGCTATAGGAGTAAAGTTTGTTACAAATCCTATTGCATTCTTATAATTTTCTTCTCCTGTCTTTCTTATAAAACTAAAGATACTTCTATCATTATCATTACAGTTTATCCATTCAAATGCATCGTATCCTTTTGTTTCAGTATACATTGCAGGATATTTTTTGTATAAATGTAATAGTTTTTTAACATATTCATGTAAATCTTTATGTTCAGGTTCTTCCAGTAAATACCAATCAAGACTTCTTGCTTCTGACCATTCCTGAAGTTGTCCGAAATCCTGTCCCATAAACAATAATTTTCTACCCGGATGTCCAAACATAAATGTATATGCTGTCTTTAAGTTCTTAAACTTATCTGCAGGATATCCAGGCATCTTGTTTAACATTGAACATTTAAGATGAACTACTTCATCATGTGATAACACTAATATGAAGTTTTCACTAAATGCATATGTTAATCCAAATGTCATTTTATTGTGGTTAAATTTCTTGAAATATGGGTCTAATTTTACATATTCAAGGAAATCATGCATCCATCCCATGTTCCATTTATAAGAAAATCCAAGTCCACCGTCTTTAGGGTCCGCAGTTACCCGTGGCCATGCTGTCGATTCTTCTGCAATTATATATGCCTGTGGATTTCTCTGTTTCATAATACTGCTTAAGTGCTTAAAGAATTCTATTGCCTCTAAGTTCTTATTATCGCCGTATTTATTTGGAACCCATTGACCGTCCTGTCTTCCATAGTCTAAATATAACATTGATGCTACTGCATCTACTCTAAGACCATCAATGTGATATTTTTCCACCCAGAATAATGCATTTGCAATTAAGAAGTTAACTACTTCTGTCTTTGAGTAATCAAATATCTTTGTTCCCCAATCAGGGTGTTCTCCTTTTCTTGTGTCCGCATATTCATATAATGGAGTGCCGTCAAACATTGCAAGACCATGTGCATCTTTTGGAAAATGTGCCGGTACCCAGTCGAGTATAACACCAATTCCTGCCTTATGGAATTCATCAACTAAATGCATGAATTCTACAGGCTTACCGTATCTGGCTGTTGGAGCATAATATCCAACAACCTGATATCCCCATGAGCCATCAAATGGGTGTTCCAATACGCCCATTAATTCTACGTGTGTATAACCCATGTCTTTTACATATGCTACAAGTTCTTTTGCTAATCTCTTGTAATCATAGAATCCGTCTTCGTCGTTTTCATCTACAAAGTCTTTTTTCCATGAACCCATATGTACTTCATATATTGACATCGGTTCTTCGTAGTGGTTTTTCTTTTTCTCATGCCATTTTTTATCTTTCCAAGTATAGTCTTCAATATTAGCTACTTTAGATGCATTTCCAGGTCTCTTTTCTGACCAGAATCCATACGGATCAGATTTGTATAAGATGTCACCATTCTTGGTTGAAATAACGTATTTATACATTTCACCTTCGCCTACACCCGGAATGAATAGCTCCCAAATTCCTGAGTCATTTTCCATTTCCATATTGTGGTCAAATCCTATCCAATTGTTAAACTCACCTACTACGCTGACGTTAACAGCATTTGGTGCCCACACTGCAAAATACGTGCCCTTTACTCCGTCTATCTCCATTAAATGAGCTCCTAGTTTGTTGTAGATTTCATAATGTGTACCTTGTCCAAACATATAACAATCGTCTTTTGTTATTATTTTTTTATATTCCATATGGGCCCTCCGTTCGTCTTATTTATACTCTGTTATAATTGATTAAACATCCTTTTAAGATTATTTCTCTTTCGTCATCTGTCATTTCTCCAAGCTTCAATGTTATTTCTTTCTTTTCCGTTCCGTTCATTACGTAAGCTGTGATGTCAGACTTCTTTTCCTTAATTGCATTTGCAATATCAGGTACAAAGATGTAATCTCCTTTTGCAAATGGTAATTCCATATCTTCATAGATAAATGGAAGCATTCCCCAGTTGATAAGGTTTGAACGATATCTCTTTGTTGCATATTCGTGTGCTATATTTGCCCATCCGCCTAATACTTTCTGACAGCTTGCTGCCTGTTCTCTTGCTGAACCATCTCCAGGCTTAACTGCATATATTGTACTTCCTATTCCAACTGTTTCTTTGTTTATATTCATTTCAGGGAAGGCTTCTTTTAAACCATTCCATACTTTTCCAAATTCATCTGAGTGTTCGCATGGGCATTTGCCTGAAACACGAATCTGCTCTGCCTTCTGAACATCCTTTGCATTCTTAACATATTCAGGATCTTTTCTTGATAATGTAAATTCTGCCAATCCAAGAGGATTTGAACGATATGATGATGTTTCTCCTGAAGGAATTAATTCATCTGTTGTTGTTACAGGGTCATGAATTTCTGAAACTACCTTTAACAATAAATTATCTGTTAAAGCTTCCATTTTTGGCCAGTCCTTAATATTAGGTCCAAATTTAATTTCTGTATCAGGGTCTGCAACTCCGTGTGAATCAAATACTCTGTTAGCGTAAATTGAGCTGTCAAAGTGATATGTTCTTCCTTTATATTCAACATCCATATCTGTTGCTGCTGTAAGGTATCCCTTATTAGCTGCTGTTGCTGCAATTGAACGTGCATCCATAAGAGCAACTGATGAAATCTGTCCATTCTGTAACTTAGAACCTTCTCTGTTAGGGAAGTTTCTTGTTGAATGTCTGATACTAAATGCGTTGTTTGAAGGTGTATCTCCTGCTCCGAAACATGGTCCGCAGAATGCTGTCTTCATTACACCGCCGGCTTCCATAATGTCTGCTGCGCATCCATTTTTAATTAATTCCATATATACAGGCATTGATGCAGGATATACGCTTAACGTAAATTCATCTGAGCCAATGTTATTGCCTTTTAAGATATCAGCTGCTGCACAGATATTTTCAAATCCACCACCTGCACAACCTGCAATAATTCCCTGTTCTACATAGAATCTGCCATTTCTAATCTTATCCTGTAATGAGTATTCAACCTGTCCGTCTAATGATACTAATGCTTTCTGTTCAACATCGTGTAAAATGTCTGCAAGGTTAGCATTTAACTCATCAATTGTATATGTATTACTTGGGTGGAAAGGCATAGCTATCATTGGTTTAATCTTGTCTAATTCAACATATACCATTCCGTCGTAATATGTTACTGCTCCAGGATTTAATTCTTTATAATCATCTACTCTTCCGTGAATGTCGTAGAATTCTTTAATCTTTTCATCTGTTCTCCAAATAGATGAAAGACATGTTGTTTCTGTTGTCATAACATCAACACCAATTCTGAAATCAGCACTTAAGTTGCTTACACCAGGTCCAACAAATTCCATTACTTTATTGTTTACATATCCATTAGCAAATACTTCACCAATAATTGCAAGAGCAACGTCCTGAGGTCCAACTCCCTTTGCAGGTGCTCCTGTCATATAGATACCGATTACACCCGGCATATTAATGTCATATGTCTGAGATAATAACTGTTTGACTAATTCAGGTCCGCCTTCTCCCATTGCCATAGTTCCCAAAGCACCGTAACGTGTATGAGAATCTGAGCCTAAAATCATCTTTCCACCGCCTGCAAGCATTTCTCTTGCAAACTGATGAATTACTGCCTGATGAGGTGGTACATAAACTCCACCGTATTTCTTTGCACATGTAAGTCCAAACATGTGGTCATCTTCATTAATAGTTCCACCTACTGCACATAAACTGTTGTGACAGTTTGTAAGTACATATGGTATTGGGAATTTCTCTAATCCTGAAGCTCTTGCTGTCTGGATAATTCCTACGAATGTAATATCATGTGATGTCAGTTTATCAAATTTAATCTGGAGTTTTTCCATGTTTCCAGATGTATTATGGCTGTTTAAAATGTTATATGCCATTGTATTCTTAGCTGCTTCTTCTTTTGTTAAATAATTCTGGCCTAATTTTGATTTTAAAATTTCTTCAGAATCGTCCCCAACTTCAATTACTTCGTTACCGTTTAAAAGGTAAGCTCCACCTTTACTTAATGTAATCATTATCGTCCTCCTAAATGCCATTAAATATACATATCAATCTCAGAATGTATTTCAGTTTATTATACATTTTTTTAGCCTTTTATGCAATGCCGACGGACGTTTGTCTGCATTAATAATTGATGTTTTTAACCATAATAGACACATTTTTAATTCCCGTCGAATTTCTTATATTGTAAATTAGCAGTTTTTGTTTTATATTACTTTCTAAAGGGGTGTCTGAACAGAGGGTTTGTCCTTTTATTTTGTGAGGTAAACTCTTGTTTTATAATACTTAGTTTCATCGCTTGGTTTATTTTTGACTAATTTATTCGAAATTAAACCTTTATTATGTATTTAGTTTTATGGAGGGGTTTTATGATTATTGCAATGGTTTGCGATTTCTTAGGTGAGGAAAACAATGGTACCACCATTTTTTGCTACAATTTAATTGAATGGTTAACAAGACACGGACATTCTGTAAATATTATTTGTCCGGATAAAGACAAGTCTGATATAAATTCATGTTTTGTTGTTCCTCAAAAAAAGCATTTAACTAGTATTGAAAAGCGTTTTGCCAATCAGGGGCTTGTATTTGCGAAGCCAAAACGTTCTGTTATTAGGAAGGCTGTTTTGGGAACAGATGGGGTTTTAATAATTACGCCATTTTCTCTTGGAAAATATGTTACAAAATACGCTTTGGAGCACCACATTCCTGTAATGGCGACTTTTCAATGTCAGGCAGATTCGCTTATTCGTCCTATTCGAATTGGTTCCAAAGATAAATATAAAAAGAAAATTTACAAACAATTTTATGAACAGGTATACAAATATTGTCAGGCTATACATTTTCCATCTGCGTTTTTATGCAGAGATTTTGAAAAATATATCGGATACACTCCTCATTATATTATTTCCTCGGGAATTAGTTCTGATTTTAGCAAAAAAGTATCATGCCACAGACCTGTAGACAGCAATTTTAGAATTATATATATTGCACGTTTATCTAAACACAAAAATCACAAAGTACTAATTAACGCTGTAAACATGAGCAAATATAAAAACAGAATTCAACTTATTTTTGCGGGTGATGGAGATTACAAATCTTCAATTGAGCGTGACGCCTGCGAACTTATAAATCAACCTATTATTCGTACATATTCAAGGCCTAAATTATTAGAAGTTATTGCGACTTGCGATTTATATGTTCATGCTGCAAACGAAGAAACTGAGGGCATTGCCTGCCTCGAAGCGGCCACATGCGGACTTGTTCCTATCATAAACGATTCACCTAATTCCGCCGCTCCTGCTTATGCAATAGATGAAAAAAATTTGTTTAATTATAACGATGCTGCTGACCTTGCTGAAAAGATAGATTATTGGCTCGACCATCCAAAAGAACGCGCTGAAAGAAGTTTAGAATATCTTGATTTCACAAAAAAATACAGTTTAGCCGAATCTATGAGCGCCATAGAAAAGATGTTTAAGCTTGTAATTTATAAGCAGTGATTGCTTGTTTTTTAGCTGGATTTGTGCCATGGTGGAAGTGTTTTTGGTTATATTTAAGTGTCTGCATTATGGAATATTTGTTGAAGTTATTATATAACTTTATCGTAGTTAGCAATTACTAGCAAGAAAAGGATTAAATAATTATGGATCTATTACGGACTTAAGATTAAAAACAGAGGTGCATTGGCAATCGCCAATGCACCTCTGTTAATTAAGGAATTTTTACATCCCATTTTTTATTAAATTCAATTATTCTAACTTGCCAAATTTATTTCTAGTTTGATTAAATTCAATTCTTCTAGCTTGCCAAATTTATTTCTAACTTTATTAAATTCAATTATTCCAAGTTATTATCTAGCTTTCTTCTTAGGAATCTTCTTGAACTCGATATAGCCTACATTCATTCCGGCCATTACATGTTCAAGTTCTAAGTTGTAGAAGCCTTTGTCTAATTTTACTTTGCAAAGTTTCTGTGTAATCCAGTTTCCATCTGTACCACTTGTCTGAATAACAACCATAACCTTGTCATTTGCATGAACATTTACTGTGCACTGTGAAAGATTTGGAAGTGGTGATGAAATATGTACAATTATTGTGTATTCAGCATCTTCATCAACTTCAACTGTAGCATTATCTGTTCCTTCAAATTTAATCTTAGCATCATTTGCAAGTTTCTGAACTTCATATTTTGCATCTGTTGCTGATTCGAAGTATTCAGCTACGTTTGTATCTATTAACTCTCTTTCGATAACAGGTGCTGCAAGTATAAATCTTAAGATGTTCATTGAAGCTCTCTGAAGTTCTCCAACTGTAAGTCTTCCTTCGATTATTGCTGCCTCTGTATTGTCACCATTTGAATTAATTTCTGCTCCATTGTTGTTTACTACCATGTAAGCATCATTCTGTGCGCGAACCATGTCTCTTGTATCCTGATTTGACTCTTCTCCTCCAGTTACAACGTCGTTCATTTTTGCCCACCAGTCAGTCATTACAAAACCTTCATATCCCCATTCTTTTCTAAGAATAGTTGTACATAAGTCATAATTTGAAGCTGCCCAATGTCCGTTGATTGGATTATATGATGTCATAATGGACATTACTGTTTTTTCCTTTACAGCCATTTCAAAGCTCTTCAAATAGATTTCTCTGATTGCTCTTTCTGAACATACAGCATCAATCTTAAATCTGTGTGATTCCTGACCATTTAATGCAAAATGCTTAATTGTTCCCCAGGCGCCACCATCTTTAATTCCGCCTGTTGAAGCAACTGACATTTTTCCTGAAAGGAAAGGATCTTCTGAATAATATTCAAAATTTCTTCCGTTTAATGGATTACGACGAATATTTACACCAGGTCCAAGTAAAGTATCAACCTGATTTCTGTATAATTCCTGACCTTCCATTGTATATAATTCTCTAACAAGTTCTGTATTCCATGTTGCACTTAAAGCTGTTCCAATTGGAAGCTGTGTTGCTTTTCCTTCCATACGAAGACCACTAGGACCATCTGCACAACATGCTGCCGGAATGCCGTAGTTAAATAAGTTATCACTCATTCCACCAAATGCTGATGCTGTTCCTCTTGTTACTCGTGGATTACTCATTCCTTCACCACGAACGATTATAGCCATTTCTTCAATAGACAACTGCGCAACAAATTTTTCTAATGTTGCTTTACCGTCACGAACATCCTGAAGTGTAATTCCCATATCTCCTGTTATTGGCATGTCCATTGGAAGATTATCTGAAATTCTTTTAGCCATGTCAACTGTCTGAGTTGAAACAGGTACATATGTAACTTCATAAGTTCCGTCAGCATTTTTCTTACCAGGCTTCATAATATTTATAGCCTCTGTAGGAGCCATTGCTTCCTGAAGTTCTTCAACTACAACAAGTTCTTCTTCGTTGTATGTATTAATCTTTGTAAGATTCTTAACGCTGTTACCAACATAAATATTATATTCGCCTGCTTCTAAAACATAGCATGATTTGTGTCCTGTAACACCTGAATCATCGTAAGAAGCCATATCTGAAATCTTAAATTCTAATGTCAATTCCTGACTTTCGCCCGGTGCAAGTTTCTTTGTCTTTGCAAATGCAATAAGTTCTCTTGCAGGTTTTCCAAGTTCACCCTGAGGTGCTTCATAATATACCTGAACAACTTCTTTTCCTGCAAATTTGTCACCTGTATTTGTAACCTTAACATTCAATTCGATTGAATCTGTCTTTTCTTTTACAGTCTGTGTTTCAATATCAAATGTTGTATAAGATAATCCATAACCAAATTCAAACTGAACTTTGTCCGGTGCAAATGTTTCAAAATATCTGTATCCGATATAAATATCTTCTTCATAAAGATTCTTAAATTCATTACCAAAATTCTTTGTTGATGGATAATCCTCAATACTGTATGCTATTGTATCTGCAAGCTTACCACTTGGTGTTTCAGCACCTGAAAGTACATCAACTACTGCTGTTCCACCTTCCATACCTCCTTGCCATACAATAATTACTGACTTAATGCTTCCGTTATATTCTTCGTCATTAATCCAGCTCAAATCAATAATATTTGACACATTTAAAACGATACATACATTATCAAATGCTTTTGTTATATTTCTAAGATTTTCTTTTTCTTCGTCTGTTAAAATATAACTTCCCTGCCAAATTGCGTTATCCTTATCTTCTCCGGCAGTTCTACCTATAATGTATAACGCCTTGTCAGTCTTTGCTGCCTGTTCCTTAGCAAATGCTTCATCGATAGGCATATCCTTCTGGAACCATGGTTCACATGCCCATCCGCCACCACCATTATCAAATGGGTGGTCTTTTAACCATTCCTTATACTTTTCAACTAATGTTTCATCAATGTTAAGATTGCTGTTTTCAAATCCGTCTAAGATGTTAGTAGCATATTCAACATTAACTGCACCACCTGAACCTGTACCACTTCTATAATATTCAATCTGTGGTCGACCGAATACTGAAATTTTGTCTTCCTGTGTAAGTGGTAACATTCCGCCTTCGTTCTTTAACAATACAATACCTTCTGCGGCAGCCTCTTTACTCTTCTGAGAAAATCCCTCTACCGGCACTCCAAACATATTTGTGCTCATTACAATTCCTCCCGAAATCACATACTATTGTTGTTTTTAACTATAACATACTGAATTTATAATTGCTATATTCCGGCAATATAAAAATGTTTTTATTTATTATAGACTTTTAATTGATTTTTTTGCTACTTTCCTTTATTTATCGGCATTTCAAATTATAAAACATTTCAATCCCCTTTAAATTGAAACGTTTTTATTTTTAGTTGGATACATTGTTATTTTTTTATCAATTTATAAGGGAGATTTTTTTCTTAATAAGTCATATAATTTAAAACATTCTTCTCATATTGTTTAGATCAAATAAGAGAAGAAATTTCGGTCATATTAATAAAAAACAAAGTTTAGCATTTGGTGCAAATTTAAAAATTTTCAGCCATATTAGTAAATAACAATTTTAGCATTTGGGTAAACTTAATTAAGTCAGTTAACAAAAAAGTTCCAACCATGTTAATATATAACAATTTTAGCATTTGGTGCAAATCAAAAAGCTCCAACCATGTCGGAAATATTTTATTACCAACATGACTGGAGCTATTATTTAAATTCGTACAACGCCTTTTATACTAATTATTTATATTTACCTAACGGCTTTCTCTTACTAATTTTCTATATTTCTTTCCCTGTCCTTTAGCGCATTTAATAACAATTTTCGAATTAGCATTCTTAAATGCACCTTTCTTAATTTTTTTCAATTTCTTACCTTTAACAACTAAAGTTTTAAGATTTTTGCATCCTTTGAAAGAATTCTTTCCGATAATTCTTACATTTTTTCCAACTACAACACTTCTTATGTTCTTGTTGTTTTTAAATGCGTTTGGTGCAATCGCTGTAACTTTATAGTTAACATTATTATAATTAATTGATGCAGGAACTTTTACATTCTTCGCCTTTTTATTTATATTTCCTAAAAATGTTACTGTAGGATTCTTTGAATTTGCAGCTGATGTAACTTTATACTTTTTGCCTTTTACAATAATAAGTGTGTTTTGCAAATCATTGTTTGTTGTATTGTTTGCATTGTTATTAGTCACATTATTTTTTCCGTCGTTATTTGCGGGCACCTGATTATTTGCTGGATTTTCAACTGGCGGCTCACCATTTTCTTTAAGGTTAAAATCAAATTTAACAGCTATAACTGTATCCGGTTTCACCTCTACACTTTCTCCATCAGTTTCAGCCGGGCATGAATAATTAAAATTTCCATCAACCTTATAATCTCTATAACCTTTTTCACCTGTCAAATCAGAATTAACCGTTACATCAAATTTAATTCCTTCTTCTTTTAACTTTTCCTGTAAAGGATTATATTTAATTTCGTTATTATCTTCATCAGTTTTTGTAACTGTTGTAGCTATATCTTTAATATCTTGTGCAAATTTATTGAGGCTTTCAATCATATTGTCTGAAATATATTTCTCTGCTTCTACAGGCATTGTTAATATTTCATCAAATCCCGGAAGAACTTTTAACTGACCGAATACCAAATCAACTATAGTTTTTGAATTTGAAGATAAGGCATCTGCAATAGCCAATACAAATTCTGATGCCTGCTCATCTGTAACTTTAAAAGTTGTCTTCGTTCCATTTGTTGTTTCAAATTTAGCAAATGCAGAATCTGCTGTGTTCAGCACTAATTTTGCAAGATTCATTACTGTATTAACAACCTGTTCACCTGTTAATGCAAAGTTAGCTTCTTTTGCTTCCTCTCCATATTTTAAGTCAATTACTTTTCCTAATTCATCCTGTTCAAATAATTTATTATCAATGTCTTTCTGTTCAACAACTTCCACTCCGATAATAGGATAATATTTTCCACATTTATCCTTTAACATATTATTAATTTCTGCAACAGAATCTAATTCAATTGATTTTAACGCCGGAATTTCGAGTGCTTCACACACTTTGCTTGTTGTCATGCCACAATATTCTGACATGAATTTAACAAATGAATCTAAATCAATTTTTACATTTCCATTATTATATTCAATTTTTGTGAGTTTCATCTCTTTTCCGTTTGCAATATTTCCTGCCAATTCAACTGAAAACTGAGTTGTAGTTACTATTTCTGTTGAAACTTTAGCATTAATTGTAAATCTGTCGGTGTACTTATATGTATCTTCTTTTTCATCATAGCTTTCAAGCAATCCTAGCTTTTGTGAATGAGCATCCCATGCTGCCCTATATGCCGTTCTTCCATCCTCACCTTTTGTATCATCGTCATTTCTGTGAGCCTCACGGTATACACTATACAAAATCTCATTGATTTTCTCCGACACTTCGTCCCCCGCAATATCAATACCTACATTTCCACTGCCTGTAGCATTACTTACGTCCATCATTAACACTGCTTTACTAAATGTCGTATTTGTTGCAGCCGGAGTCTGAACTCCTGCCATAGAAACCGTCATAACTCCTGCGAGAGTCATGGCTGCCACTTGTTTAAAATTTCTCATATTTCCTCCTTTTTGTCTTTAAATTTTTCGTACGTTAATCAAGTATGAATATTTGTATATTTTCAACGCACTACTCTTTCATTTTATTCATGTTACATTTAAATTATACCATTAAAATTATCATATTAATTTGTAACATTTCGCCTTGTTTCGACTTTTAAGGAGATATGAAATTAAAAAAACCTTATCTATATAAATACCTTTATAAAATACAAAAAAGACTTTCCATATGGGAAAGTCTTTTTATATAACCTTATTCTACTGTGTAAGGCATTAAAGCAACGTGTCTTGCTCTCTTGATTGCTACTGTAAGAGCTCTCTGGTGCTTAGCGCAGTTTCCAGTAATTCTTCTAGGAAGAATTTTTCCTCTTTCAGATACATATCTCTTTAATTTGTTTGTGTCTTTATAATCAATTACGTTGTTTTCACTAGCACAAAATACGCAAACTTTTTTTCTTCTACGACCGCCTCTTCTTCTCATTGGAGAATCAGGTCTTTCACTCTTGTTAAATGCCATAGTTTTGACCTCCTATAATACTAATTAACTATGTTTATGTTAATCGTCTAATCTCTAAAAGTTAAATGGTAATCCTACATCTTCAACACCATCAGGGATATTCATAAATCCGTCTCCGGCTGGAGCTGTTGGAGCTGACTGTGCCTGTGGCTGGAAGCCACCTTCGTTATTCGCAGCACTTGCTTTGCTTTCAGCAAATTCCTGATTTTCTACTACAACTTCTGTTGTGTAAACTTTATTACCATCTTTGTTTGTGTAGCTTCCTGTCTGAATACGACCTTCTGCTACAATCTTAGTTCCCTGATGTAAGTACTTTTCAGCGAATTCTCCATTTCTTCCAAATGCTACGCAAGAAATGAAATCTGCTGTCTGCTGGTCGTTATCTCTTCTAAATCTACGATCAACTGCTAATGTGTATCTGGCAATTGCCATTGGGCTATCGCCCTGTGAATATCTTACGTCAGGATCACGGGTTAATCTACCCATAAGAATAACTTTATTCATATTATACCTCTTTATGTTTCAAAAACCTATGCCTCAACTTTTACGCACAAATATCTGATAACATTTTCCATAATACGAATCTGATCTTCTATTTCGTTAGGACAATCTGTGTTATCAGTGTCGAAGTGAATGAAGTAATAATAAGCTTCTGACATCTTCTGAATTTCGTAAGCTAATTTCTTCTTACCCCATTCTTCTACGTCAGTAATTGTTCCACCAAAACGTGTTACAAGGTTGCTTACCTTTTCGATTTCAGCGGCTCTTTCTTCTTCTTCGAGTTTTGCACTAACAACAACTACTAATTCATACTTGTTCATGCTTTCTTACCTCCTTTTGGTCTCTGGCCTCCCTATTTCATTTAGGAAAGCAAGGAAAATTAATATATATCACGAATTGACATTTTATCATAATTCAAGAGCAAATGCAAGAAAATTTTTATTCTAAATTCAACTTTTTACTTAATATGTAATGAGTCACTACATAACTTACAATCGAAATTACAATTGATAAAACTATACTAAATATAAGCACCTGATTCGTAAATGCACTAGTATCGTAACTATTACCTAAACTATGCATACATATAACCAAAAATACTGATGATACAACTTGATTTATTATGTAATATCCAATATAAGCTAATATTGCACCAACTACTCTGTGCTTAGTATAAAGCTGTCCGATGCTTAAGCATGCATACATAAGTATTGGCATACCTATTACTGTCACTATTGCTGCAATTATGCCTTCAGCAACATATCCCCATGCACCTAATTGAGTTAATTCCTGCACACTATCAGATATACCTCTTGCATAATCGATATCTTTACTATAAGTTACTACAAAAATTGAAACTACAGTCAATACTATTGTTGCTATAACCCATGTAATACAAACTATCATTTTACTTGCAATGTGCTGTCCTACTGTAGCCGGAAGTGTAAATGTTAAATATCCTTCATCTTTAAGCATATTAAAATAAAATCTTCTTAACATTAATACAACAGTTGCTACTGCGATTGCTATAATAGCTATAACATAACTTGCCATTATAATTCCAAACAATATATCAACTACTTTTAAGTCAATATCTGTTGTAGCTTCAATTGTAATCATGACCTTGTTACCTATTGTAAGCAACGCCAATACTATATATAAACCTATAAAATATCTTGAAGTTGCTTTATATTCATATTTTAATAATTTCCCTAACATTTAAATACCTCCCTGAAAAGTTCATCAACTGACTTTCCTTCCTCTTCTCTTATCTGATCAACTGATTTATGCATAACCAAATGTCCATTCTTAATCATGACAACCTCATCTAATATCTGCTCAACATCCGAAATCAAATGTGTTGAAATAATAACAGAAGCTTCCGGATTGTAATTAGTTATAATTGTGTTAAGTATGTAATCTCTCGCAGCCGGATCAACTCCTCCAATAGGCTCATCAAGAAAATATAATTGAGCTTTTCTACTCATAACCAAAATAAGCTGAACCTTTTCCTTAGTTCCCTTTGACATGGTTTTTAACTTGTCATTAACATTGATATTAAGCCTTTCTAACATCTTGTAAGCACACTGGGCATCAAAGTCTTCATAAAAATCATCAAAGAATTCTACCATTTCTTTAACTTTCATCCAATCATTCAAATATGTTCTCTCAGGAAGATATGAAACTATGCTTTTTGTTTCAACTCCGACTTTCTTTCCATCAATTAATATTTCGCCATTAGTTGGTGTAAGCAATCCGTTAGACATCTTTATAAGTGTTGTCTTGCCACTTCCGTTAGGTCCTAAAAGGCCAATAATCTTTCCTCTTTCAATAGAAAGATTAAGATTATCTACTGCCGTAAAAGTTCCATATTTTTTAGTCAAATCTTTACATTCAAATATTGCGTTCATTATTTCCCCTCCTTTATAATTTCCACAATCTGCTCTCTGCTAAACCCCAGCTGTTCCATCTTCTCAATGTATTTCTGTGTTAATTCTATCGCTGTACTCTTCTTAGATTCCATAATTACTCCCACATTGTCTGTTACTGTTCTACCAGTCGTTCTATTAGTTACTACATATCCTTCTCTCTCAAGTTCCGCCATCGCTCTCTGCATCGTATTAGGATTAACTGCTGCTTCTGTAGCTAATTCCCTTACTGACGGAAGCCTGCTTCCAGGCGGATATTCTCCCACAATTATGCGTTCCTTAATCTGCTCTAATATTTGAGCATATATTGGTCTGTCACTCTCAAATTTCCAAGGCATCTCTCTCATCTCCTTATATAACGCAAATTAATATATTGTATATTTGTATTAGTTGCTTAATACAAATATACAATATATATTTATAATGTCAACTATTTCTTTTAAATGATTTTCTTAATATTTTATTAACTACATGGTGGGATTAGTATTCTTTTTTATTTTGGAAAAAATAAAAAGACATTCCATTGCTGAAATATCTTCTTATTTTATGATAATTATTCAAATTATAATTTACATTATTTAACCAATTTCCTACTCATTCCCCAAGTACTTTTTTACACTTTTCTCAAATGTTTTTCTAGGTAGCATTACTATATGATTGCAGCCTAGACATTTTATTTTAAAATCGGCACCAACGCGAATTATTTCCCATTCGTTTGTTCCGCAAGGATGACCTTTTTTCAATACAACTTTATCGCCTAATTTGTAATCCATTTTAATCGCCTCCCTGTTTTTTATTTTATTAAATATGTTAAACAGTCTTAGAATATAATCTTATATTCTTAAAATTCGTGAATTTCAAATTTTTAGAATGTGTTATATTTATTCTCCCTGAGCTTTCCATTTAACAATTGTCTTTATATTCTGGCTGTCATATTTTGCATTATCCAAGCCATTTTCCTGACTTTCACCATCTGTAGTGCTCTGACTTTCGTCCGCATTTTTCTTGCCATCTTTCTTATCTTCTTCATAATAAATTGTTATCTGTGCGCCCGGCTTGATGAAAATAAGGCTTTCATCTTCAGCAAACAACTCTTTATATACATTGTTATTTTCATCAGAAATATATACATAAGTTTCGCCGTCTGTTGTGATGTACTCAATATCAGTAACCTGTATATTTACATTTGGCAAATCATTGTTCATGTCATCGATTGCCTGCTTGTTGCCTAAATTATTTTCCTTCATAAGTTTATTATAAGAAGAAAGCGTATCTCTTTGCGTTGTTCCAGTCGCAACAATGCTGTATTTTTTTACATTTACAAGGGCATACTGTTTTACGAGGTTGCTCTTGTCCTTCAAAACCATGAAATATGTTGGCTCGCCACCTATATTTATGATTGCAGGGAATGAAGCCTTGTATCCTAAATTCTGGACCTGGCCTTCTGCTGCGTCCATTGCTGAAAATTCTTCTGCACCTGCTGCCTTGAAGTATCTTGTTTCTCCGGTTCTTGCATTTATCATTACAAATCCAATATTAGATGAATCGTCAATAACAGAAGTTACGCCTGTGTAAATCCATACGTCATCATCCATTACTTTGTAGCCATAATCCTCTGTTGTTATTTTACAATCCTTCTGACCTATTATGCTGTTGATGAATCCGTCTGACAAAGTTCCATACCAGTCGAATTTTCTCGTTGCCAAATCACCATCATAAACTCTGTCTACCCACTGTGGCACATTTTTTACATCATAATATTTGCTTTTGCCTGTGCAAGGGTCAAATATGACAACGCCTTTTACGTCTTTACCACCAAACAAGCCTATCTTTGCTGTTAATGTTGGGCAAATATAATATGGATTTCCATCATTATCTAATTCAAAATAATATCCTTCAAAAATTGCTGTAGGATATTCAAATCTAAGTTTTCTTTGTAATTTGTCATTAAATCGTGCTGAAGAAGTATACTTAATTGGTTTGTCTAATTTTATATATTCTGCTTCAAATTCCACAGGGTCTACCAAAACATATCCCGGTATACCATTTTTTCTATTGTTAAACCATTTGAAAAAATCTGCATACTCTAGCGTTGCTGCTTTCTTTGGCTGGCCATTGTAATCTATCTGGTTGTAATCCTGATTAATTACATACTGACTTACAAGGTCTGATAATGAGCCAATTGCTCTTTCGCCGACAACTCTTGCACTCTTTGTATCCATAAGCGCAATATCATTGACTGTGTCTGTCTGGGCGATTTCATCTTCAAATTTGCATTCTTTCACTTTGATAAGACTTGAATATCTTGAAGCGTTAAATATTTCTAAAGATGTTAATCCGCCAATCACTACCACAACCACGCCAATTGCAATAACAGCCGTTACAATTTTTGACACTATAGTTACACTTAACTGCTCAATATTATTTCTCTTGCTACAGAAAAATGTTGAAGCAAGAAATAATATTACAAAGAATCCCTGAAACATCCAACTTCTTATATCGTGTATGTTAAGTGGTGGCAGTAAAATATAGAACGATATAAGTTCTAATATTGCCACTACGATTAGTGCTATAATTGTTTTTGCAACAGATGTTTTTTCAGTATAATTTTTCAACATTAAATTTACCCTCCACATATTTACATTAAGTCTTCGTTATAATGAGCTCTTCCTCCGCCGATGAATTTTGCTCTGCTTCTTGCAGCTATTACTCGTGCCTGTCCTATTATATTATTTTCCATTTTAACAGGTACGGCCACTTTCTTTATGTGCATTCCTATTAAAGTTCCACCGATATCAATCCCTGCATTTGCCTGAATTTCTTCTATAGCTATAGGATCTTTAAATGTGTTATATGCTGTAGTTCCAAATGAGCCACCTGCTTTTGGCTGCGGTACAACATTTACTTCATATGCATTTGGCACAGCCTCACGCTCTACTATAATCGCCCTGTTCAAATGTTCACAGCACTGTGCTGCAAGGTAGATTCCTCTTTCCTGAGTGACCTTATAAATTCCTTCAAAAACTGCTTCAGCTACCTGAAGATTTGAGTTTGTTCCTATTTTATCTCCACAAACTTCACTTGATGAACAACCTACTACTAAGATTTGTCCTTTTTTTAATTTACCTGCATCACATATTTCATTGGCAACATTTTCTGCCTGTTTTCTAATTTCCTCGTACATAAAAATCGCCTCCTGTTTTCTACGAGTGATTGTACTCCTTTATTATATAAAAAATCAAGGAGTTACCGCAACTAAAATTACAGCAACTCCTTTTATATTTATTATTAGCTTAATAATTTGTTATTTAGTTAACTTTTAATACGCTCTTAAATGCATTGCTTGCGTTTAAAACTTCAACTAATACAAGTCCTAATACAAGGCATGTAATTCCCTGAACTCCATTACTTGGAATCGAAGCTGCTGCTGTCATTCCGTATCCTAAAAGTGTACTTTCATATAAGAAGTAACCAAATACCATTACTAACTCAGCTACTACTGCACTAACTGCAAATGCCAAATGCTTATTTGCCTTTGCAATTGTCTTAAATAAAAGAACTGCTACAACACCCATAAGTGCCTTAATAACAAATGTTCCAGGTACATATGTTGTGCATCCTGCAAGTAAATCAGCAAGTGCCGGTCCTAATCCTGCTGCAGCTGCTGCAAAGAAAAGATTTTCATCTACTAATTTGCCTTTTTTGTCGCCTACATAAAATGTTCCTAATACCCATGCTGCTAATAAAACTACTGTATCACCAATGTTAACATATCCTGATGTTCCAATAGTAGGGATTCTGATAATCATTGTTGCTACGCATCCAAGTGCAGCGAACATTGCAGCTAAAACTAACTTAACAATTTTTTCAGTTGAATTGTTCATAATTTTCCTCCTGTTTAATCAGAAATATAAAACCTTGTTAAATCTGTGATTAAACCTTTTGTTCATAGTTTCAAGGTTGTTTTGGCTTGTGAGTTGACTAAGCCTAGAATTTATTTCCGACTTTTTTCTTTTTGTATATTTTTATTTATATAATTCTTACAAAAAGTAATTTTATCAATATATGGTATTAGATAAATAGTCAGTTTTGAGGTGATTGATAATACCAGATTGTGATTGGAGTACTTTATTTTTTGATTTGTACCATATATGACTTGTTTACACTTATATGGCACACTTTTTCGCCGTCGGTTATTCTGCTTGAATCTATACTGAACCCTGGGATGCGACCTCATCCTGTCCATCTTTGCATAAAAAAAGAAATCTTATTGCTAAGATTTCTTTAAATAGAGAGGCGACAACCAGATTTGAACTGGTGATAGCGGTGTTGCAGACCGATGCCTTACCACTTGGCTATGTCGCCATAAAATATAGAACTATTACATTATAGCAACTGTTCTTTTTTCAGTCAAGAATAATTTCTTGAATGACTCCAAGGGGATTTGAACCCCTGTTACCGCCGTGAAAGGGCGGTGTCTTAACCGCTTGACCATGGAGCCTTAGTGGATTTTTCCAATCCACTTTTTACAGCTTTTTTAATTTATCAAATAGTATCGTGTTTGTCAACAATTATTTTCAATATTTGTATTATTTTAAATATTTTTAATATTTATTTTCTATATTATTCTCATTTGTTCACGACGCTTACTGATATTTTTATCATTCCCATAAATATTTATCCGCAATATCTACTGATATTCTTCTCATTTTCCTAAATATTATGCAAGAAGATTGAGGTTATTTAAAAACATCTGAATTGCATTATTGTCGTATATCAGACTTAAAAATACGCTATTTCCAATTGCCTCGCATGCCTGCTGTCCCCAACTTGTTGCACTAAACGCTGTAATTATTATACATGCAATCCAAAGTACAAAGACTGCTTCTATAAGTCCGATAACAGCTCCGCCTCCTTTATTTAACATATTTATTCCCGGAAGCTTTGATATTATATCAAGCAAATGAACCACCAGCTGAATCAGCAGCGTCAAAACAACAAATAGCAAAATAAATGTAGATGCATTTAACACAGAATCTATCAAATATTCTGCTACATACTGGCTAAAATTTTCTACACCTAATTCTATGTAGCCATCAGCATTATTATTCTTAATTAACGATTCCTTTACACTTTTTGGCAACGGTAAACTGTTAATTGTATTTTTCTGAGCTGTTTCTCCGGTCTGGGAAATGCTGTCTGATACATCTACTATTTTTTCATCCACATATTGTGTAACCTGCTTTGAAATTGCATCATACACCGGAGTTGTTTCTATAAAATCTTTCGTAATTGGTGTTAATATCTGAACTAAAATTAAAACTATTAACATCGATGCCAACGAAAATATCATCTTTATCATTCCTCTATGTTGCCCAATAAATATCATAAGTGCGATAAATACTATTACTGCAACTGTTAATATTGTTTCCATTTTTCCTCCATTTATTTTTATCTGTATTCGTTTATTTAAGACTGATTTCTTCTATCTTATTTTTTGTCATAAGCAAAAATGTATTTGTACTTTCCATAGGAACTATCGCGTCTAACTGTTTTGTAAATACGTGTTTAAATTTAGCCACGCCTTTAAGGGATATCAATTCACATGTAACGTCGTCATACATTAGCACGTTTTTTCCTGCAAATTTGACATGGTCCAAATTCATCTCTATTTCCTTAGACATGATTTTTTCTCCACTCAAAGAATACACTTCCATTTTATATGGAGTATCCCCTTTTGAGTTTTCAAATATAAGTCCTACATATTTTTCATTATAAAATACCTTTTGTATTTCTTTATCAAATTTTATTTCTTTTCTAATTGTTGGCTTTTCTTTCATCTTATATATAGTAAGAACATTATCACCAATCGCTATCGCATCTTCATTTGACACAAAATATACTGCAGGTACTATAGTTTCTCCATATTGATTAAATGTGCCTACCACTCTGTCAACTTCGTCTTTACCTACATTTGAGAAGTTATAGAAAATTACCTGATTTTCAGTACTTCCTTCCTTAATTGATAAGTACGATGTCATCATTTTCTCACCATCATTTGAAATTGAAAACGATAATGGGAATCCATTTTCACTAAGCAATGATTTGTGTGAAACGATAAGATTTCCTTCTTTATCATATAATTCAATATAATTTGCACTTGCTTCTTCTAAAAGTGCCGCAACTACACCCTGCTGTGCCACTTCAATTTTAATTATAGGATAACTTGTGTTTACTTCACCGACTTTTCCTTTTTTATTGAAAATGTAAATAGTATTACTATTCTTATCCGCTATCGCTAAATAATCTCCGCAAACGTCTACTATTGGTGATTTCATTTCGTACGCTTCGTTCCAAATGGTTTCTGTTCCATTGATGTACGAAATTCCATCGTTACTATATTTTACTACAAATTCGCCAAACGCCTGATACTGGCTGTTTGTTCCTGTTTCTATCTTTATTGTCTTTCTGACTTTGTAGTTATTGTATGTGCGATAAACACAAAATAAATATATTGCTAAAAGTAATGCGCATACAATTCCAATTATCGTTATTACCTTTATTTTTAGATTTCTTGATTTATCTTCCCGTGATTTTTCTGACTCAATTACTGTATCAGGTCTAATCACTCTGAGTTTTCTTCTTTTCTTTGCTAACTTCACTTTTCTTACTTCCTGTACCTTATCTGCGTTTCAGTTTTCTTCAATTATATTCTTTTATACTTCAATGCACAATGTACATTTTATTCAGATTATACAATATATATTTTTTTATGGCAATTTTATCTGCTGACCTTCTATTATTTTGTAATCGTCTCCTATTCCGTTAAAAGCCTTTATTCTGTCAACCATATCACTATTTCCATAATATGTCATACTGATATCATATAAGGTTTGTCCGGGAGTTACTGTATGAATTGCTCCTCCATATATGCCTGCCTGTACATTTGTTGATTTGTTTTGTGGTTCAGTTTCCGTTCCTGTTCCATCATTATTTGGTTGTGATTGGGCATTATCCTGTATATCGGATTGTGTGTTTGATGAATTATTCTGCTGCGTTAATCCGCTATTATCCTGTGATTCAGATTGCTGCGTCTGCGATAAATTATCATTCTGCATATCATCTGTCTTAGGTTGTGATGAATTTTGTCCATCATCTGAATTGGTCTGTGAAGAATCATCGTTCTGCCCATTTTCAGATTGCTTTTGCTGTGTATTCTTTTTGTCATTCTTTTCTTTCTTACTATCAGATTTTGTTTCGTTGTTATTCTCCGTGCTTTCTGATGTTGATAGTGAATCTATTATCTGATTTACTGCCTGAGAATTTTTGTTGTCATTTATATTTTCCAATGATGTTTTTATATTTTTTAATTCACCATAATTATTTAGCATAACAATTGTTGACAGTAAAAGAGCAATTATTAGCAAACCACTGATTCCAACCGCTACTTTGCTAACTTTGCCTGAATTTTCACTTCCATTTTTATGTTGGTTTTCAATTTCTTTTTTTCTTTCACTTATAGCTTTTCTAAGCTGAAACGAATCCGAAATTCTGCTGTTTTTTTCTGCAATGTGTTTCTGCTTATTTTTTACATTTAATTTTTCAGGTGTTTCCGTTTTGTTATCAACCTGCTTATTAGCATATATGTCCTTTTTCTTTTTTCCTAAAATGTCAGGCATTTCTATCGTCTGCCCGCTCTTTGTGTTTGCCTCCTCATCGTTTTCTGATTTTTGGTTTCTACTTTTAGTCGATGCTTTATTCATTACAACGGCCTGATTTTCATTTTCTCCATTATATTTATTTGCCTCTTCTTTTATTAGTTGTTCTTCATTTTCCTTTATTATTTTACTATCTGTTTTTTCATTATTTTTTATATTTTCCTTAAGATTTTCATTAATACTATTTTTATTTTGCTCCCTCTCCCTCACATATTTTTTCATTTTCTCATTTTTTTCATAATATATGTAATAGCCGCTTTGTCTGTTTAAATTTCCATTTTCATACACAAAAAATCCATCTTCATTTTCCGTTCTATCACTTAAAAAGCAGACTTTATCATTTCCGGCAAAGTTATCAAGATGTATTTTCTTTATTCCTGACATATCATCTTTTACTCTGTATGGAACAGATATGAACCAGCCCACAATATCGAATTCATCAAAGTATCTTTTTATATCTTTATATAGGTTCGTCCAAATTTCATCGTTAAATATTATGCTGTTTTCGATTACGTCGTTTACTTCTGCCATTCCTTTTACAAATATGTATGAATAACCTTTTACCTTTTTTGTTTCACCAAGAAGAACACCATATCTTATGTTATCTTCATTTTCCGGTTCCTTTTTTAAGTTACTCATTACATAATCTTCTACATATATTTTCTTTTTAGAATTATTGTCACCAATTTGGCGAATGTTTTTTGGCAACCTTACTTCACTTTGTCCTTTGGATTCTTTTCCATTATAAACCATCTCTATCATGAGCCCTCCTCTACATTTATTTCTTGTAGAATATAGCACATGAAAAAAGCACAATTTGTCAAATTAGGTTTTGTAAAAATATATGTAAAAATTCTTTTGCGACATTCATCGAAAAAATGCGGTTAACTGTGATTGGGCCTTTATTTATAAAAAGCTTATCACTGTCAACCGCATTTTCTTCTTATGTTTATATTAATTATGTATGGTTTAATGTATTCCCGACTATTTGAGACTTAAATGTTATTTCTTTTAATCTCTATACAAATATACCCGGCTTAAATTATTTGTTCTACATATCCATAATTTCGCTAAATACTTTACCTAAGCTGTCATTAATAACTAAATCTGCTCTTGAATCTCTTATTGTCATTGTCTTATTAATTAATACAAGCTTGTCCCCTTTGTAATAATCAATAAGCCCTGCTGCAGGATATACTATAAGGGAAGTTCCTCCTATTATAAGAACGTCTGCTTCCTCTATTGCTTTAATAGCCTTCTCAACGATTTCTTCGTCAAGTCCTTCTTCATATAAGACTACGTCAGGCTTTATATCTCCACCACATTCGCAATGTGGAACACCTTCTGAATTTTTTACATATTCAAAGTCATAAAACTTTCCACACTTTTCGCAGTAGTTTCTCATTACAGAGCCATGAAGTTCATATACAACTTTGCTTCCTGCCATCTGATGCAATCCATCAATATTCTGAGTTACAATTGCTTTTAATTTACCCATCTGTTCTAATTTAGCAAGAGCCTTATGTGTGACATTAGGCTGCGCACCTTCATATAACATACGATCTTTATAAAATCTGTAAAACTCTTCTTTATTCTTCATATAGAAAGAATGACTAATAATTTCTTCCGGTGGGAATTTGTATTTCTGGTTATAAAGTCCATCAACACTTCTAAAATCCGGAATACCGCTTTCTGTTGAAACTCCTGCACCTCCAAAGAAAACAATATTATCACTTTCTTCAATTATTTGTTTTAGTTGTACAACCTTATCCTCCATCTTATGGTTCTCCTGACTTTTTAACATATAATATAAACCATTATACCATTTTTCTTTTATTATTCCACAACAAATTCCATATCAGCTAACATTATTATATCCCCTAACTGAAACATTACCTGCGTATGTGGTTTTAATTTTTCGCCATTAACAAAAGTTCCATTAGACGAGTTTAAGTCTTCTATATAATATCCATCCATTTCTTCATATATTCTTGCATGAACTCTGCTTATAAACTGCTCTTCTAATTTATAGTCTGAACTTTTCCCACTTTTACCTATAATGCATGGAAATCCATTTGGAATTATTGTTACAGGATTTTCTATGTCAGTACTCCTTAGTAAAATACCTGTACTATGAACATTTGATGTAAGAAGAACCGTAGCCTCTTCATCAATAGAATCCATTTCTTTAACAGGCATTTCACTTGCTACAAATTTTTCAATATCATCAAATCCATCCGTCTCCTCTAATTTTATAAAATTATTTTCTAAAAGTTCTTCTCTTTTCTTTGGTTTACTTCTTTTCCAGAATTGCCACCATTTCTTACTCTTTGTGTTTGTTTTTCCATTCTTATTTTTTGCACTATCCTTTATATTTTCCTTTATTTCTTTATTCTTTTTTCTATTTTTCTCTTTTTCTTTTTTCTTATTTGCCCTTTTCTCTTTTTGTTTTCTTTCCTTTTCGTTTTTATTGCCGAATCTTTTATTTATATTGTCATTTTCAAAATCTGTACTATCAAAATATTCGTCTGCATCTTCTTCTATAATATTATCCAAATCTTCCAAGTCATCATTTTGCTTTTCATTATAATAATTGGATTTTTTAGCCTTTTCATATGAATACTTATTAATATTATTTCCTGGCATTTTTATATTTTCAGCTACATATTCTTTTAGCTCTGTAATTGTAAAATTCTCTGATATTATTTTCTGTTGCAGTCCATAACCTATTACAACCGCTTCCCTATCATTATGATTTAAAAGTTCTAGCAATTCTAAAAAAAGTCCGTTCAGACCTTCTTTCATGCCCTGCTCAGTAAATGGATAATAGCAAAAATTATATACTTTCTTTTTTGAATCCCAGTAAATCATGTCCATATCAAAAACTATATTGTTAATATCAAGCAAATATTCCTTCATAGATTTTGCTGCTATCGCCATACTGTTTATAAACTGTTCAATATCTTTGGATCCTACTTTATTTTTTACAAATAAACTTCTCATGGAATTTTTTGACGTTATATCATAATAGAATTGGTTTTCATTATTAACCTTCTTTATATTTATACTTAAAATTCCTTCTATTTTATTATTAATCAACATCTGAAGTTTGTAGTCATTTTCCACGTCCTTCTGATTTCTTATAATCATATAATTATTTATTCCGTCTTTCTTATAAGATATTTCCATTCACACCCTCAACTTTCTTTACCTGCCTTTATCAATTTGCTTTAGAATCAATAACTGCCTTGCAAATATACATCTTTTGCTCATCCATATTTTTCTCTATTTTAATTTCTATATCTTCATCATTATCCATAATATTTTTTATCCATCTCATTTGAAAATTATATTTACTTTCTATCGTAACCGCACTTTTATTTACCTTTTTTATCTTATTATCCGCTACAAATACCGGTATCGAATCTATAGCTTTTGTGGCTAACCTTTCCATTTCTGTTTTCTCATTTTTATCATACATTTCTATGCATTTACCATAAACATATACCTTTGTAACAACTATGTCATGAAGATAAAATGCCACAAATAAAGTAAACGCCAGCATTAAAAACACCATTGGCATTACAAGGCTTGCTTCTATTGTCATTTCACCTTTTAACTTAGGTTTTTGTTTTAAGTCTATAAGTTTTTGCTTTAAGTTTATAATTTTTCCATAAACTTCCACCTTATCTTCCACCCTCTTTTTATATTTCATCTTACATTCTCACCCTCTTAAATTATTTACTATCACACATATTTGTCCTATTAGTAAAAATGGAGCTAACGGAATTGTTGTTTTCTTATTAGACAAAACTTTAAATATTGCTATTAATGAAACAAAAATAAAAGCCCATACCAATGCTGAAAGTAAATACACTACATTCATAAATAATCCTAATGTTATTATCATAATTCCATCACCAATTCCTATTTGCGACGAGAAAAGCATACTTAAAACCAGAAGAACTATTCCCGGCATTAATGCAAATATTAGCCCCTCCATATTTCCATTTAAGTAAAGCAAAGCATACGCAATACCAACTATAAAAAATATTGTGCAATATATTAAATTTAATTCTTTCTTTTTAATATCCATTATCGTGCATCCACATAAATACACTCCACTAATTATCCAATTTAACATCTTACTCTATTGTTTCACACTGAATTAAAATTTACATACGAACAACTTACACTATGTTTAACATCCTATTCTGTTGCTCCACACTTACTACATGCATTCTTCGTTTCTACCTGAGAAATATCTAATGTAATTACCCTTCTTGTAAGTCCTCTGCAATTTATGTCCGTGTGATATTTCTTTCCTTCCTTCGTTATAAAAACCACTTGGCTATCAGCTATTTTTTTATTCACACAAATACTGCATGCTTTATATTTGCTCCCGCTACCGGTTCTTCTTTGTGTCATTTCCAAATAAGAAGTTTTTTCTATGTTTAAATTTAAATATGTACAGTCAATATTTGTGTGATAAACTGTTCCTCCATCCGTCATATAAACAAGGTTCAACTGTTGTGTTAAGTCACGTCCTGTCCATGCCTTCATTCTTGCTCTTTGAACAATTTGAATCTGATTGTCTTTAGAAAAATAGGGATATTTATACCTTGAAATAGCTATTATGTCTACCAGACCATCATTCATATCCACTTTACTTTTACTCAAATCAACTAGCTTTTGAGCACTATTTTTCACGCCTATTTCTTTAACCAGTTTTCCATATAAATAAGCTACACCTATTACATTTTCCTGACCAAATTTATTATCGTCATGTCCTATTTCGTCATTGTCTGCATCAGCATTTTTATTTTCATATTCTTTAAATTTACTGTTAATGCTTTTCCGTGTTTCTTCCCCGTTTTTGTCATTATTTGTAATATTATTCGCAATTTCCAAATAATACATTTTCTTTGCTGTATCCTTTGCAATATTATTTATATTCATCTGCATAGAAACCTGCCAGTTAAACATCAAAATAAAATGAATCATTGCAAAAGATGCATATAAAAATACTGACATGGCAAGCGCCGCCTCAATCGTTAATGAGCCCTTTAAATTATTTGAACTTTTTATATTACATGAGTTATTTACATTATGTGAGGCAAATAAAAATACCCTTTTTCCAGACAAGTTATAAAATTTACGCTTTTGCACTTGGAGAGATGCACATTTGTTATTATTTTTATTATTTTTATTTTTTATTATTGTTTTATTTGGCTTTATTGTTCTTATGAAAAAGGGCATTATTATTTACCTCACATTTATTCTGCTAATCAGATTTTTACAAAACTCTCAACTATCTGTTTAAATTTGAATTTAAAATTTTTAATGTTACGTTTTATGTCTGACGTTGTTTTTAACATCGCGTTCTATATTCAACGTTATTTTTAATGTTGTGTTCTACATTCAACGCTATTTTTAAATCAGTACTCATATTCCATCTTGGTTTTATAAACATAACTTTCGTTATTGTTACCTATTAAATGTGACACTATTGGTAACGACGTAAATACCGGTTCTATTCTAAGATTTGCTTCAACTTCACACATTCCAAAACACTCTGAAATTAAAAAATCCTTATTATATCTTTTTTGCATATTTACCTGCACTAAATCCATAGTTCTAAAAACAGTATTTTTTGTTTTCTGTATCATAATCATTGTCTGCAAATACTGTGTATAAGTTAACCCTGTATTGTTTTTACGTCCGTTTTCAAATGTCCCGATATTTTTTATGCTGCTATTCCAGTTTTCACTGCTTTTCACTATCGGTACTTTTTCTCCATTTAATAACTGCCTTACATCGATAACCGCTTCTGTCAGTGCCCACGCCTCTATTATTACTGCCTGAGCAACCGGCGTTAAAAATGGCATTCCAATAGCAGTTGCTACCGTTTCAGCCAAAGTTGTTATTTCCTTCATCTTTTCGCCATCCGTTATTAAATACGCTCCATTTGATAAATTTCTAACTTCAACTAATTTTTTAATAGTCTCTGTAAGATTGTCTTTATCATTTAAATTTCCATTTAAAATGTACTCCATTTCGTACTTTAAGGCTGTATCATCATTTCCATATTCAGAAATTTTTGCATAATTGTTAAAGTACAATTCTATATACTTCACAAAGATTCCTTTGTTTGTAATATCCTTTATTAAATCTGCTTTCTTATTACCATCTGTTTCTAATGTTGTTGGCAGATTTAGATTTCTTATCTGCATTGTAGATATATTGTTTACATCCTCTAAAACAATTCCTAATACACCATCGCTTATTAAACTTTTTGCTCTTTCATATAAGTTTTTTTCTTCTTTAGCATCGCCATTAGAATTTCCTTTTTTTAGATCCCATAAACCTTTTTCAATGCTTTTTACCTTATCAAGCAATTTTTCTATTTCACCGATATTACTTTGATTAATATCTGCATCCACATTTGAAGCTGTCATTATTTCTTCTATTGAATTTTTTATTGTTTTCAAACTTTCTCTATCTACTTCTATATAATCCTCATATCCTGAAAAATCGCCATTCATTTCTTTTTCTATAGCATTTTTATTTTCAACATATGTATCCATATCTGTTAGAGTTTTTGATATTAAAGTGTCTTCTATTTTCAATACATTTTTTAGTTTCTTATATTTATTCCAAAACTTCTTAACCTTTTTATCGTGAATATTTTGGTTCTGGTTCTGACCCGTTACATTTGTTTTTAAATCATTAAATTTCTGAAACACCGCTGACATTTTTCCTTTTAACTTTTCTGTATTTTTTAGTTCGTCAATCTGAGTGTTTATTTTTTCTACGATTCCTATCATTTTTTCTGAAACATCATTGGCTATATTTGTAACATTACTATTTTCTTTTATTTCATTACATGTTTCCTTATTATTATTTTCTTCTTCGGAATCGGAAATTAATTTATTAACAGCATCAATTCCCACAATATATTTTGCATAATCAACTACTTGTTTTACAAATAAGTCTCCTTCTTTATCTGTGGCATATTTTTGTTTTAAAATATTTACACTTTCTATCTCTATATTTGAAAAATCATATTTTTTAAAATCTAAATCTGCCATATTTATATTATCCTGCATATATCTTGTAACCTGATTGCCTAACGGCTCCTGTTCCCATGCAAGTAATATTCCATAATCCTGATACAACTGTTTTCCATATCCTGCAAAAACAGATTCGACTGCCATATATGTTGTAGCCTTTCCTTCCATTTGCGAAACGCTTATTCTTGCTGACTCAATTACAGTACATACAACAACTATCACCACAGTTATAACCAGGCTTAAAAATATAGTTACGCTTGCTTTTAATCTCATTAAAACTTGCCTACTTGTGTTTTTATTGAAGTGAATATTCCATCTGCAATATCTCCTATCTGTTTCTTAAAAATTAGTGCAAGTCCAACTAAAACCAATATTATTAAAATAACTTCAATTACACCCATACCTGACTCATCTTGTCCAAAATCTGCTAAATTTCTCTTTAATTTATCTATTAAACCTCTCATATATTTCTCCCATTTCTACATTATTTATATTGTTATTCTGTTTTATATTTTTATCGACATAAGTGCCGGAGCCACGACAATGCCCATTGCTACAATCAACATTATTATCATTGGTCCTAACAGTTTCGTTCCGGCTTCCTCTCCTTCTTTTAATGCCTTATTTTTTCTTTCAATTAACGCATTATCCATTTCCTCCTGCAAAGCTACTGCCATTTCTCTTGTTCCACGTTTAATGTTCTGCTGTAAAATATTTGCCAGTTTTATATAGCAATGAATTCCGCTTCTTTTTCCATATTCACTAATAGCCTGCTGTTCATTAATACCACTATTCATTGCATTTAATGTATAATCCAGTTCTTCATATGCATATCTATAGCCTAAATTCAAATTTCTTTTATACTCTGCAACAATTCTTTCCAAACTATTTCGTATCGACATGCCGGCACCATTATATAAAAGCAGCTTACTAATAATTTCAGGATAATCCCTTACCATCTGACTTTCTCTTTTCTTTAAATTTTTGTCCAGATTTTTGTCTTCAAAAAAGAATATTGCAATAGCAAAAATCAGCCCTATAATTATAAATTTGTCTGCAACGGTGTCTACATCACTATAAAATTCAATACTTTTACCATTTATTTTTCGGGGTAGTTTTATAGTTTTTTCATACAGATTTTCATCTGCTATTTCCTGAACCTTATCCTGTACTGAATCAATTTCATCATTCCCGGTGATATGCAAAGGGATTTCATATATTATCGTTACATCCTCTAAAGACAAATAACCTGTAAGTTTTACATCATCTCCCTTATCATTTATTTCCTTAATAATTTTTCCTGATAAATCAATAACATCTTTTTTATCAATTTCCCATCTTATATCAATTTCCTTATCATCATCAGTTGTTATTAAATTCAGTTTTTTCGAAATGTTATTAACATTTTTGTTCTCGCCTAGAACTTTTTTTAATATTTCCGGCTTTTTTTTATCAAGTTGTTCATAACATTCATCAATAGTCAGACTTTTTTCTGCAGCGTTAACAGTTATTTCTTCACTGTTATCTTTACCTTTTACAATGAGTGAATACTCTTTTTCTCCCTCACCCGGATTATTTCTTTGTATTTCTGATAATTTATTTTTTATTTCTCCATATTCATTAACACCTATACCCAATCCAATAATTAAAACTATTACTAATACAGCAATACTATTCGCTATCTTTTTACTCATATACAAATATCGGTATTCATCTATGTCTTCCCTAACATATAGTTTCTTTAATTTTGAATCACTTTTTTTATATAGGTTTTTGCATTTTTTCACAACAAATTTATCATTTATCCAAAAACATAATCCATAAAGTTTTAGCAAAGGATGCTCGTCCTTATCCAACTTATTTTTTAGTCTTTTTCTATACTTTATTTTGTATCTTCCTGTCACTAATAAAAGTATAAGTAAAATTACTAAACCACTACTACATAACACTATACCTGCCATCTATTCTCCAATTTCATTCGCTATCATTTTCCCTGATATCTAACAATCTATATTTCATTACCATAATCAATCTTTCCAAAATCATTAAATCTCAACCTCAATAATCTTCAATGAAATAATTAAATTTCAACATCCATAATTCTTTGTGCCCATACGATTGCCAGTACATACGCTATTAACCCGATTGTCATAATGCCTTTTCCCATCCATGTTTCATACATAACATTTAAAAATCCCGGTGAAGAAATCAGCATATATCCAATTAAAATAACGGGAACTGTACTCATTATTTTTTGTTCATATTTTTTTCCATTTATAGCTACTCTTATTTCCTCTTTTACTTCTGACTTCTGTCGTATATTATCAGCTACGTTTTTTACAACATGAATCATATTTCCACCTTTTTTCTGCGCTATTTCAAATACGGCTACAAACAAATTTAAATCTTCTATATTTGCCCTTTCTGCAAAATTCTTTAACAATTTTTCTAACGGAACATTTAATTTAATTCCTGATAATATAATCCTTAATTCCTGACAAATATAACTGTTATAACCATGCATTCCCAACATCTCTTTATAACTTTCTTTTAATGCTGTTACTGAAGATGCGCCTGCACTCATCGCATCAGCCATTCCCATTAGCATATCTTTAAACTGTGCCTCTAAATCTTCTTTACGCTTTCTTTTTAATTGCAATTTTTTAATTCTTAAAATAACTATTATTAAAGGTGATAAAATCACTGCATATAAATATTTGCCATAAAATAATTTGGCAATCATAAGCACACATCCTATTGCCATTATTAAATACTTAAATAACTCTTTTCTGTTAAACACATACTTTTCGTAATCCATTTATACACCTATATTTTTATTCCATGTGCTGCTAATTTTTCATTATTTTTTAGTTTCTTTTCTGTTTTTTCCAAACTGCCCTGCACAATACCATTTCTTTCACCTGTTTCCTTATATACATATAATGGTTGAAGTTTTATTTTTTCATTTTCATCTTTCACCATCTCATGTATTGTCATAACTTTTCGTGTCTTATCCCTTAATCTTCCCAAATGAACCACTATATCTATTGCTGCTCCAATCTGTGATTTTATTGCTTCAAGTGGTATATCAATTCCTGTCAAAACCATGTTTTCAAGTCTGTACATCATATCTTGTGCAGAGTTTGCATGACCTGTACACATTGAACCGTCATGCCCTGTATTCATGGCCTGAAGCATATCCACCGCTTCTGCGCCTCTTACTTCTCCCACGATTATTCTGTCCGGTCTCATTCTCAAAGCTGTCTTTATTAAGTCTCTGATTGTTATTTCATTTTCACCCTCAGTATTCGCCTGCCTTGTTTCCATTCGTACCAAATTATCAGTATTGAGCAATTGTAATTCTGCCGAATCCTCTATCGTAATAATTCTCTCATCCTGCGGAATATAATTGGACAATGCATTTAAAAATGTTGTCTTGCCTGAACCTGTTCCTCCACTTATAAAAATGTTGTATCCACCCTCTACAAGTTTTTTAAGAAAATCGGCTGCCTCTTTTGTGATAGAACCCCATTTAATCAAATCTTCCATTGTTATCTGGTCAGCCGGAAATTTTCTAATTGTTACTGCGGCTCCATCAATCGCAATAGGGGGCAAAACCACGTTTACTCTTGAGCCGTCAGGCAATCTTGTATCCACTATAGGATCAGACTGATTTACCCTTCTATTTGTTGCTGAAACAATCTGCTGAATTACGTCCTCTAACCTTTCTACCGAAGGAAATTTCCCATCTATTTTTACAATTCGGCCAAATTTTTCTGCATAAATATTGTCCACTCCATTAATCATAATTTCAGAAATATTATCATCTGCCAAAAGTTCCTCTAAAATTCCAAGTCCTCTGATTGAATCATACAATTGTCTATGTATCTCCCATCTGTCATAAAGTGGCATAAGTCTGCACTTGGCAACTCCTGCAATAACATAATCAATTATTTCATGAAGCTCTTCATCATTAGGATTTCTTGTCATGTCTATCTCTTCAATTATTTTTTCACGCAATTCTTCTAAATCAACTTTTGTTTTCAAGCCACTTCCTCTTTTAACAGTTTTCTTATAAAATCACCTAAACTACCCCAAATCTGCTTATCAAAATAATCTTCATCCCATTGGTTTTCATTACAAATAGGCAATTTTACCTTAACAATCTTATCTAACAACTCTTCCTGCTCTGTTTTAAATATAAATTCTTCAAATTCGGATATTTTCATAAGCGACATTCGGTCATCATTCATTGGCATATAAATTACGTTGCAAAACTCCAACACTTCATAAATGTCTTTAACCATATTACTTAAATCTAAAATTATCGTCTTATACATTCCTGAATTAATAATTGCCTGTATCATTCCTAACCAAACACTACTATCTAAACTTCTCAAGTCATTAGAAAACATCGAAGGCGGTATGTAATCCATTTCATTTATGCTGTTAACTATCGCTTTAAGTTTTAATGGTAACGACTCCGGATTCTGCTTGTAAAAATACATTAGGTCAGACAAATCTCCGCTGTATTCTTTATTAAAAATCTTTGACAATGCTGAAAACTCTTCCATATTTATATACAGGGTTTCTTTCTCTTTCGCTAAAACCTGTCCTAAAGTAATTGCAAATGTGGTCTTTCCACTTCTGCCAATTGGTGAATACACTCCAATTACTTCAACATCATCAACCAAAACTGACCCGACGCCTTCCGCAGTGCTTATATCGACATAATAATTTATTACTTCTCTTATAATATTTTCTGAAGATTGATATTTATAAATCGATGCATAACTTATATATTCGGCAAATACGTTACCATCCGTCAGCAAAATTATCTTTCCAATATTGTATTCAGCAATATCATGCGTCATTGCAGTTGCAGATATCAACAAAATATCTATCTCTCTTTTTTCTGCAAATTCCTTAAGTGCCTCTAATTCTGTAAATGCAACCGTGCGAAACGGTATTCCTCTTTTGTCACTTATGTACTCCATAAGCGAATTTGCATAGTTGCTATCAACATCGTAAATTCCCAGCATACCTGTTTTCATTTGTTTTGTTCCTTTCTATATACTTTTTGTTGTTTTTGATGTACTCACATTATATATGCACATTTCCAAATTGTCTATACCTTTTTATAATTTTTTCTATTTTTCTTTTTGAATTTTACTGTTGACTATAAATTTCACTGTGTTATACTGATGTAGTATTGAATACTACATGTTATGTTTTGGAGGTGTCAAATGGCTAAAAGAATTAAATTAGACGACAGAGAACTCCCTGATTACACAAAAGGGGAAGAGATTTTTAATATGGTATCCCACATTGTTGGGGGAGCATTAGGCATAGCAGCTATGGTATTATGTATTATTATGGCAGCTAAACACGGAAGTGCTATCGGTGTAATAAGTAGTATCATTTATGGAATTACTCTTATTGACCTATATGCAATGTCCAGTATTTATCACGGTTTGAAACCGGGCAAAGCCAAAAAAGTTATGCAGGTTCTTGACCATTGCACTATTTACTTTTTAATTGCAGGAAGTTATACTCCTGTACTACTTGTTGCAATGATGCCTAAATATCCTGTTATTGCATGGGTTTTATTTGGTATTGTCTGGGGTTGTGCAGTAGTTGCATGTACGCTTACTGCTATAGATTTAAAGAAGTATAATGTATTTTCCATGATTTGCTATTTAGCCATGGGATGGTGCATCATATTCTTTATAAGACAGACATTTGAAGTTATGGGAATGGGCGGAGTTGTATTACTTGTTTCCGGCGGAATTGCTTATACTGTTGGTGCTGTTTTATATGGGCTTGGCAAAAACCACAGATATATGCACTCTATCTTCCATTTATTTATTTTACTTGGAAGCATCCTTCACTTTTTTGCAATTTTACTTTATGCGTTACCACAATAATTTTCTGACGCTTTAATGTGAATTTTGTCTATTTTTCAATCACGTTATTTTTTATTTTGTCATATAGATATATTAAGAAAATAGTCGGATTTGAAAATGATTTATAATTATATACCCGTTTATATACAGCAAAGTTCACTTAGCGAAGGCTTTTTTATCAAGATGGATTCTTCTTTTTCTAACAAAATTGATTATGTTAAGGAAATGTACCCTAAAGCTTTTGCAAAAATTCAAAGTACTATAGAAGAAGAGTGCGATAAAATGGATTATGTCGGCAGTCCTATGTATGACGAATATCCTGATAAAACCAGACTTTTAGGTATCAGGGATAGAATTTTTGAGATTGTTCATATGGAAAATGCAGCCTGCGAAAATGATGTCTGCATAATATATCCCGAAGATGATTGGTTAAAAGATACAATTATGGTTCTTCTTTTATATGAAATTCAAAGAAGAAATCAATAGTAAATGACGTGCTTGTTTTTACAAGCGATAAAATTTAATTCATATAATACACAAAAACAGGGAGATAAGAACTTTATCTCCCTAAAAAAATAACGATTCGCATTTTAAGTTGCCAAGTGCTCAAAATAAAGGTTCACATTCAAAGTAGTGAAGCACTTAAATTAAAAGTTTGCGCTCAAAGTAACGACGTGCTTAAATCTAGCAAGTATTCTTGCCTATTTACATTGTATGCAATTATTATTAATTTTGCCACTATAAATATTCTGCGACTTCACTCCTGAGTTTTTCCTCTATTTCTATTATTTGTTTTGCCATTTCTTTAGCATTTTTTTCAGCTTTTTCATATTGGTTTAAATATTTGTGCAAAGATTTAATTCCCATATTGCAACCATCTGTAATCAAATCCGCAATTGTAGCATCTCCGCTTTCCATTGTTGTTTTTACACCTGTTTTCACACGGGACATTCCTTTTGCTATTGGATTTGGTTCTTTTTCAAAAGCTTCTCTTTCATTTAACATATCATGAATTTGATTTTCTAGACTTTCATGATGCGATTTGCTTTCTTCTAGTACATTTTTCAACTGCTGACTTCCTACTTTATCAAGCATATTGTCTATTGACGCTACCGCCATTTTGGTCCCGGCATCGCATTCCTGCAACAACTTTATTGTATCAATACTTTTCATTTTCTAAATCCTTTTTATTTTTATATTAACCAAATTTAGAAAATTTATTAAATTTATCGACGTCTATCATAATGAAAAAACAATTTATACTTTGCGTCATTTAATTTGGATAATTCCCTCTTTTGTATTCGCATATGTCTTTTCTATGCAGTTAAAATATGTGCAAATTATAAATCCACTTCTATAATTCTATTTGATTTTTTATAGCGAGTATATTTTACACCTGCAGCGTCCATCATTCGTTTCGACGCTTTTACCCCTGGCGTATCTCCATATTTGTCCTGATCGTAAATAACTTCTTTTATTCCACATTGGATAATTGCTTTCGCACATTCATTACAGGGAAATAATGTCACGTATATTTTTGCTCCTTCTAAACTTCCACCTCGGTAATTTAATATTGCATTCAATTCACTATGTGTTGTGTAAAAATATTTATTGTCATACGGGCTGTCACTTTCACGATTCCATGGAAATTCATCATCGTCACATCCCACAGGAAGTCCGTTGTATCCCATAGATAAAATCTTATTATCCTGACTTACTATGCATGCTCCAACCTGAGTATTTGGGTCTTTTGAGCGCATCGATGATAAATATGCAACTCCCATAAAATATTCATCCCAGGATATATAGTCTTTTCTTTTATAACTTCGCATACATGTACCTCCTTGTTGTCATAAGCTATGCCTCAAGCACTGCACCTCAATTCCGCTTCGCTTCATTTCCGGTTGCAGTCCTTCCTTCTAAATAAGCACTGCACCTCAATTCCGCTTCGCTTCATTTCGGTCGCGCGCCTTCTTCTTTCTAAATAAGCACTGCACCTCAATTCCGCTTCGCTCCATTTCGGTCGCGCGCATGCGCGCTATATCAATAAGCAAAAATACGTTTTCTTTTGTGCTAGCACAAGAAAACGTATTTTTACTTATTGATGCAGTGCTTATTTAGTTCCGAATATTCTGTCTCCTGCGTCTCCTAATCCTGGTACTATATAGCTGTGTTCATTTAATTTTTCGTCTAATGCTCCGATAAACATGTCAACATCAGGATGTGCTTCCTGCATTGCTTTTACTCCTTCAGGAGCTGCTATGATACACATAAATTTGATATTTTTTACACCTTTATCTTTTAACATCTGAATTGCTGCTACAGATGAACCACCTGTTGCTAACATTGGGTCTACTACAAATACATCTCTGTTTTCACAATCTTCAGGTAATTTACAGTAGTATTCAACAGGTTTTACTGTTACAGGGTCTCTATAAAGTCCGATATGTCCTACTTTTGCTGATGGAATCATTGCTAACATTCCGTCTACCATTCCTAAACCGGCTCTTAAGATAGGAACTATTGCTAACTTCTTTCCACCTAATTCTTTTACTGTTGTTTTGCAAATTGGTGTTTCAATTTCAACATCTGTTAATTCTAATTCTCTTGTTGCTTCATATGTAATGAGCATTGCAATTTCACTGATTAACTGTCTGAAATCCTTTGTTCCTGTTTCTTTTCTTCTGATTATTCCAATTTTGTGCTGAATCAATGGATGATCCATTACCATTGTCTTTGCCATTTATTACTTCCTCCATCTTTTTAACTTAATTTTGGTACTCTTAATTTGTAAACCAATTTTCTCATTAATTCATTCAATGAGTCGTATAACTTACCATATTCCTGTAATTCTCCACCATAAGGGTCCGCAATATTTCCTGACTCATTTATAAATTCTTTGAATGTGTAAACATTCTGTGCCTCCGCATATTCCTCATATACAGTAGGCTTTAAACTTTCTTCAAATACTAAAACTAACACATCTTTTCCAAAGTCCGATTCACTTAATTGTTGTGATGCATATCCCTTTACGTCTAAATCTTTTGCCGCTGCTATCACCTCAACTTTCTGATTTATCGGCTCCGGGAACAATACAATCAAGCCTCTGGATTCAATCTCAATTGGTTCTATTGGCATCTTCTGTCTTAAAATAGCCGCTGCCAACGGACCTCTTGATGTATCATCTTTCGTTACGAAGATAATCTTTGAATAATCCATTATGCCTCCAAATATACTATAAGTTTATTATGTTATAACCTGCTGCCTTAGTAAGTCTGTTCATAATCGCATCACCTACATCTTTTCTGGAAAATGTTTCTCCAAAAATAAACTGAGCTTCCATCTTATCAAAATCTCTCAGTGCTTTAAACAAATGATTTGCAATTGTTTCAGGCTTGTCCAAATCCCCTAGTGACACTATAACTACTCCATCATTTACCTTTCCTTCATAAAAATGTTTATTCTGGTCTGATGTAAGTATTCCCGTAACGTATCCATGTGAATCCTTTTCATTGGCAACTTTAATTATTTCATTCGCAACCTTTTCTTCTTCTCCATCGTACATTCTAAAATCAGCTTTAGGTGCGTAATGCCTATATTTCATACCTGGAGCCTTCGGTCTAAGTCCGTCCGTAGGCTTTGTAAGAATCGCCTTATCCGTTTCTACTTGGTCTATTACTTCTTTTAACATTTCTTTTGTAATAAATCCTGGGCGCAAAATCATAGGCGGCTCAACTGTTACGTCAATAATCGTTGACTCCAACCCCATTCCTACCATTCCACCGTCAATAATCATATCAATTCTGCCATCCATGTCATCAATAACATGTTCTCCTAATGTAGGACTTGGCTTTCCTGATAAATTTGCACTTGGTGCTGCTATGCTAACACCTGCTTCTTTTATAAGCGCCTGTGCAATCGGGTGATTTGGCATTCTTATAGCAACTGTATCCAATCCTCCCGTTGTGTCCTTTGGAACAATATCACTTTTATTAAAAATAAGTGTCATTGGACCCGGCCAAAAAGCATCCATAAGTTTCTTTGCCACTTCCGGAATCTCTTTTACCAACGGTTTAAGCATCTCTTCATTTGCTATATGTGCAATTAATGGATTGTCAGACGGTCTGCCCTTTGCCGCATAAATCTTCTTAGCTGCCTCTTTATTTAATGCATTGGCACCCAATCCGTATACAGTCTCTGTAGGGAATGCTACAAGTCCACCTTCTCTTATTATTTCTCCAGCTTTTTTTATTGATTCATTATCAATATTTTCTGAATTCATTTTTACAATTAAAGTATCCATTTTTTGCCTCTTTTACTGAATTTTTCTAAATTCTACGTAAGCCCATACTCATTTTTTATAATACCATATATAGCACTAAATTACAAATATTATGATGTATTGCAAATGTTTTGCAGGGCATTGTATTTAATGCAAAATTTGCTTTTTCATATAGACTACAGCTTTTATATCAATAATAAAATATTGTTTTTTTGCACTAAAAAATCGGTGCGACAGGATTCGAACCTGCGACCTCTGCGTCCCGAACGCAGCGCTCTACCAAACTGAGCCACGCACCGATTAAAAAAATTTTTTGATTCTTAGTGTATTTATTAAGAACTTTTATATTTTATCATATCTGTTAGTATTTTCAAGTTTTTTGTCACATCCGCATATGCTCTTTCCATGTTTCCTGCATATGTATACCTTACAATTGTACCATCTGATTCCTTTTCTTCAAGCAGTATAGGATACTTTTCTGTGTAGTCCCACACATACTCTTTTTCTTACTGACTTCGGTGCCTAAAACCGATTTGTATTATGTTTTCGTTTCTTTATTTCACCCGTAGTTTTTATCCAGATAGGTATCTTTCGAAATATTCTATTTTGATTTTGTAATGTTCGTCCGTATACCCAACTCGGCAAAATTTCGCTAGCGTCTATTAATTAACATCATGGATTCTTAATTGCTTCGCAACAGCCATGATGGTTAATTAATAGACGTGCAAGAGTTGTAGGTTATTGGAAGTCCAAAAGTATAACCCTAATTAAAATATAAGTTTCTCTCCGGTTTCAGAATTTACAAAATATTTTTGTGAGCCATCATACTCTAAGGTCAATTCTGTTCCAATTGGTAATTCAAAAATTGGAGCAATTGCAGGCTCTATTTCAAAAATTGTGCCCCAATCACAAATGACCATGTTTTTTGAATCTGCCAGAAATTCATCTGTATCTATTTCCGAAAGAAATCTCCACCCATTATCAATATTATTTACACTCTCTTCTCTAAAACACCATTTTACTCGTCCTCTTTTTTCTAATATATTTTTTGAAACAACAGAACCTCCTAAGTTCATTGTGCTATGCATATTTTTCCTCCAATCTTTTTTTAAGTTCATCGCTTCCCCTTTCCATAATCAGTTTGCGAATGCTAAATCCATTCTTGTTTTTCTCATCAACATCAGTTACTTGTTCAAAACATTTTTCAATAAAATTCATTGTACTCTCTGAACGTTCCTTAAAAGCTTCCATGCATAACGAAAAAAAAGCTGTATTACCATACTTTACATCTTTTTGCATTACTGAAGTACCTTTACTTAGCAATAATTTTCCAATTTCAACTGCTTCGATACAATTTATATTAGGAGCCAAAAAATGAAATTCATTATTACCTTCCTTTGACACTATATTTACTTTTGCATTGTTATCAAGTAAAAATTTCGATATTTCAAATTTTCTGGATATTAAGCTTCTTTCAAGAAGACTAATGCCACTATCATCTACCCAATTAATGATATCAGCTACATTATCGTTTTTTATCTTTATTTTTTCATGTAAGTCTTTTAGTGTACCAAATTTAACAATTGTTCCATAATCTGCTTTCTCAATATTCATTTTATTTCCTCACTCATATTTATGACTTCTATTTGTACTAGGTAATTCTGGTCTGTAATTTTTAGGATTACGATACCATTCTAAAAATTCATCTTTTGAAATCACATCATCCATATATAATTGATGCATTTCAGAGTATTTCTCACCTGGAATATGCCCCATATCCCATTGACCATTTCTCGATTTAGTTTTATCCCATGTAATTTCAACGCCAGATGGATCATAAACTTTTCCTGTAATAGGGTCTTTCGCATTCTCCCAAACTTCATTTACTTGATTTTTACCATAAGATGGGCGACTATTTGTATATGGTTTACTTCCACTACCCCCCTCATACGACACACTTCCAGCTTCATCTGCCATAAACCCTGCTAGTTTTCCACTCTTTGCTGCGTTTCGTATTCCGGCTACTCCTACTCCGGCTCCTGCAAACATGTAGCCGTTTACTGCCCCGTTTATGACCGTGTCCTTTAATTCTGATTTGCTGAAACTTCCATTGTTTAATGCATATATGCTGTAGAATGCTCCGTCTGTTGCTGCGGATATTCCTGCTGACGCTATTACCGCTTGTGCTATTGCGGCTGCTCCTACTCCGCTTACTCCCGCTACAACTATTCCCGTTGTTCCTACGGCTGCCTTTGCCCATGTCGGCATGTTATCTATTTCACAACATATCCTTGTGTAAAGTCCAAGTCCGCCTGCCACTCCGCTCTTTACAACGTTGAAGGCTGTTCTTCCTGCATTTCCAAGTGTGCTTATGTATGAGCATCCGTCAGGATCTATGTAATACAGCGGATTGTCTCCACAGTATGTGTAACCGTTCTGGGTCATCGGCTCAGTAATGCTTCCTGCTTTAGGGTCCTTCTGTATGAATGTCCTGTCTGTAATGTCTTTTCGTATACGGGCAAAATTTCGCTAAAGGGGCTGTAAAAAACTCCCTTAATTAGCAGAGCTACATTGGCCATTGCCAATGCAGCCCCATGCATAAGTTATAGGCTGTTGAAGTCCGAAAGTATAACCATAATTAAATATATTGTTTCATAATCATCCATAACTTATCTTTTAACTCATCTAATGGCTCATTCAATTTTAAACGTGTCTGAAAATCATCGTCATAAATATAAAAATCGCTTAATCCACCTTTTGAAGGATACAATATTTTGTATCTATCCAATATATATTCTGTCTTTTCTTTCTCATTTTCCTCCGAATCTATACATTTTATAATATCAGAAATAGCTTTTATTTGAATGTTATAATAATTTTCGCCATATTTTTGCACCAATTTTCCTAGTTGTAAAAAAATATTTCTTAGTTCATATAATTCTTTCTCTGTCATTTTTTCCTCCTCTACTATTTTAATGAACTATTACTAATAACTTGATAATTCAATTTCCATGGTTCTTTTATAAATGTCTGCATTATATTATATCCCCCACAATAGGCTCCTCCCTGTGAACCAACTGGACCAGTATAAACAGTTGTTCCTTTGGGTATTTTAATTGCATAAACAGTATCTACAACTGATTATCCTGTTAATTCACCAGTAATTGTATCAATCCACTGTGGCTTAACTGCCGTATCAATTCTCACTTTTGCAACGGATTCTGGTGGCTCTGTTGTAAACCATTGTCCTAATGCTTTATCTGAATTTCCACCCCTATAATATATCCTATCTTCTGTAAGAACCTCTACATTATATCTTCCACCATAAAAATTCTGAGCAGGATTTCCTTGGATTTCCGCTAATGGGCCTGGATTTTCAATCATATTATATTGATAATTAGTTATATCATCTGCCCCATATATAACAGTTGTTTTACCCCTCTCATACGACACGCTTCCGGCTATATCCTTATATAGATGCATAATTAATCAAAATATTTCTCAAATGTCCCCTTTTCATCAGCAGTCAACTTTTCTTTTGCATAACGAGATGAACTTCGGTACTTCTCTAACCACTTTTTATCTCCTTCTAAAACATTCTCCCATTTACTAGCTAATCCTTTTGCTACTATCATCAGACAATTTTTGATATATATCTCTGCCCCTTCTCCACTCAATAAACCTTCTCTATCTTGACTATCATATGCTTGTGCAAAAAAACTTCCGCAGGGATATTTTCCCATATCCGGATCCCTTTTATACAAATAATATATTTCTATATCAAATCTGTCTATTGCAATCATAATTGCAAATCCATCTCCAATCATAGCTGTTTTTAGCGGAGATATTTTTACACACACTAAATTATATTCATTGCATATTTTGTTCATGTACATTGGTATATTATCATTAATATTCGTCCATAAATTATCCACGTTTTTTCCTCCCTACTTAACCATTGTTTTAGTAACAGTATCAAAATAATATCCACGCTTCTTCAAATACGTATACTCTCTACCAAAACCAGTAAGCTCTGTTTTTCCTGTAAACATATTTACACGGGTCAAATTATCCCACGTAGGTTCTGTAGCTATTTTAAATATATCAGTTCTTGCAATCGCATTATCTAGCCATGGTTTATTATATTCATTCCAAAATTGACTAGGCGAAACATACAATTCATCTGGTGTATTTAACAGATTAAATCCACCATCTCGCGGTCCAAAGTTCAACGATTTGACATTCCCCAATTCATCAAGAATTGCACCTGTATCACTTTTATATGTTCCCAACACTGTAGTAGTCTTATTTGGCGTTGTTTCTAACACTAATCCATTTGAAGTAACATAATTTAATTTAGTCTTTCTACCACCCTCATACGACACGCTTCCGGCTTCATCTGCCAT